>JAAUXT010024286.1_pt1 | contig 17337 bp, 24 predicted proteins | sample 7278171 | NCBI WGS metagenome assembly JAAUXT01 (sample SAMN14350112, study PRJNA611818) | marine sediment metagenome | isolation source: surface marine sediment (1.8m) | place: French Polynesia: Moorea | collected 2018-08
AGACACAGAGAGCGCCACAGCGCGCGAGAGAGAGAGAGAGACCGACCCAGAGACAGAGAGAGACCGCCACAGAGAGAGCGAGACAGAGAGAGAGAGCGGGGCGGACAGAAACAGAGACGGGAGACCTCGCGTGGGCTCAGGTGTGCACGGGGCCACCATCCCTCACAGCCATTGTCTGCTCTGTGCACGAGCTTCTCTCAGAAACAAGAGACGACCAGAGGAAACATTGAACTCAAACAGAATTTGTTAGCAACTCAACGACCGACGAGAGGCTCTGAATGAAGATGAATGAATGAACGATGTTTTGAATGAAACGTGTTGGACTGAGTGGCCTCCGTGAGTTGGGCCTGTTTCACATTGGATGCGTCTTGCGTTGCATGTCAGTCTTCGTCAACGGGTGCTGTATCCAAGCAATGACGCGGGGCAAGTTACGCAGCAAATGACGCAGATGACGGTACAAAATGCAGCGGCGTTGGCATTGTGACGTCCTGCACGACGCATCCATTTGACTGTGGCACGGTTTGACTTGAACGCAACGCCTGATGCATCCAGCCAGAAGCAGGCCTGAACCAGTGTCAATTTTTCAGACGGTTGCATTTTGTAGTCTGCTCATAACTCTCGGTGCTCTCATAAAGCACTCATCACAGCAGATGTAGCGGAGGAGCTGATGGCTGTGCAGCTCCGCTGGGGTTCATTCACTCAAGAGTCAAGCTCCAGAGGCAGAACCTCGAGATACTGTGTTCGTGAGTAAATGACCTTCTTCACTCGAGACACAGATGTGTGTGTGTGACCATAGAGCACAGGACCCGTACTGGATGAACTCACATCTGAAGCACAATTCCAGGGCTGAGAACAAAGGATTGTGGCTGTTGCAAGACTCCAGAGAGTGTGTGACTGGGAGGTCGCATGACACACCGAGAACAAAAGTGATTTTTACATCCAGTACTGGACTCACAGTGGATGAACTGACATCTACCACCACACGTGTGACTGGAAGATCGCACAACGCTGAGAACAAAGGATTGTGACTGTTGCAAGACTCCAAGGAGTGTGAGACTGGGAGATCACACAACGCTCATCACCGTTGGAGACGTCGTGCTGCAGACATCATGAGCCTGTCTGCTGAGATCGGAGTTCTGAGCGTCGTCCTCTTCCTGACGCTGACCCTGGGCGTTGCGCGGAGGAACAGCGCGTCCAGCGGGGGGAACGGTTCGCCCAACGGGAGTCACAACGACTCGTCCATCACGAGACTCATGGATAAACTCCTCCAAGGTACAGTAGCGACTTTCAACATAACGTGAATGTCACGTCACGTCACGTCAGCTTCACGGTGCCGTGCCGTTTGGCGTAGCGTTTCAGCTGCCAAAATGGCGTTCGTACTTGAAGTATCCTGTTTGTTTGTTTTCTTTGTGCAAAAGTCAGTTTGTTTGGAGACGTGACCTGACAACATCGCACGCATACTTCTCACACACGCTCTCTTTGGCAAAAAACTCGTGAAATTCGCGATGGGAGCAAAATATTGAGAATTTCCTTTTTGTGTCCACACTCGCCCAATTCGATCTCAGATTGTTCTGGTCATTTCGCATTTCTTTGTTTGCCATGTTTGTGTGAAATTCTTTGAAATCGTGTCACGTGTGTTTCATAACATCCCGGACAATGCAAACTGAAGCTACAAATTCGATTTGATTTCTCTTGCAAAAGAATGGTGAATTCCGGGAACACATATGGGTCTGCAAAATGAACTTGTTTGTGTCCGTCCGAAATCTTGCATTGTTTGATTTCAATCAGAATGAATTTGCAAAGATTCTCAGACTGGGAGCAAAAATTCGCTTCCTGTCTTTGAGTGAATGCTCAAAATTGTCTTGTAGGGATAGGTGTGACTGCAAAAATTCCACTTTTCTTGGCCCTTGCCCCTGGACATTGAATTTGATTGGTGTTTCTGAATGGAGAAGACCTGTCCGCCATTGAAATGATTCTTGCCGTGTTCCAATTACCCGTTTTGTGTGAAAAGAGTGAAAAGAACACACAGAGCGCAGATGCGAGTGCTATTTGGGCACGTCCAGTGAGGTCCTTGTATTCAGGCGTGGTCCCTGCGGCTCCATTGCTCTGCTGAGGGAACCAGGCTTTGCAGCGCCTGTACCATGGGTGGATACAAGGACCTCGCTGGAGAATCCGGGAGGCTAGGGCTTGGGCTGGAGCCCAGCTGCTGACCTTCCTCTTCGAAGCCAAATCACCTTCTGCCAAGTGTGGTGCGTTTGACTGTCAAATGCTGGCTGAAACTGGGGTTGGCCTCTGCCCTGGATCCAGATACGCTGGAAGGCTTTCATTGGCCCAGGCTCTCACTGATTCCGAAAAAAGTACAACTTGATCATCCTCTTTTGCAATCCATGAGCAAATAACTTGGAGAGAGTTTCTCTTTTGCCACACGAGTACCTCAGACCCACCCCTGAACGCACACAGCCAACGTCCCGAAACAAACCCTGAGTCTGCCCCTGGACGGGTTTACGAGTTGCCCCTCAGGGTACTCTTTAGTGCACGGCTGGACACACACAGAGTTATAGGATCACGTTCCCCCTGAGCATACAGATGTGAGCGGCGCGATTAGATTGCGCACTGCGGGAGCACGCAGCTCGAGAAGTGACTTGTTTGTGCGTTGATAGCCAGTCTGTTCCTCCCTTTCCGTATCAAGTGACACAACGACCAGAGCTGAAAAAAAACAGGGGCAGATCCAGGGTCCTTGTGGCCCAGGCGCAACTCAAAATCTGATTCCTCCTCTTTTCACCGACTTCATGTGCGTTGTTGATGCCGTTGTTTCCGGGTGTTGTTGCCTTCATGCTGGGAGGCGTTGTTGCGTGGTATGAGAAGTTTCTGTTGTTGCTGGGTGTGGCAGGCTGATACTGTTGTTGACTTGTTGTTTCCGTTGTTGCAGGGTATGAGCGGTTCGACTACCCGTCGAGCCCGACGCGCGTGCAGGTCGCGTTCTACGTGAAGGACATCTACGGTCTGAGCGAGAGCTCCATGGACTACACAGTCTCCCTCTACTTCCGCCAGATCTGGACCGACCCCAGACTCAAGGTATATACTGCGAGTTGAACAGGGTAGAATATCAGATTTGGGCTGGGCGAGCTTCAACCTTCAAAAAATTGTCGGAAGAATTCTCGTGCACTTGCGCAACACAAGAAGCCACTTTATCATTATCGGCCGGGGGTTTGGCGGGGCCCAGATCCACAGGGCTCCCAGGATCCACCATTCCTGGAGCTTCTATGACTTTCACGTCTTGTCTGTGTTTGCAAACCTTTGGCTCTTTTGAGTCTAAAAACTGGGGGCGGGTCTTTGCCAAACTCAAGAGTTGGGCCCACGACTTGGCAGACAAATAGACAAGATATTGCAACGTTAATCCCCTTGGCCTTTGGCCTCGTCCATTCCCGAGTAACTATCGGGAAAAAGAGGCTTGAAACGCCCCATAAAACTTGTTGTGAATCTCCATTGGCAGATGGATCTGTAGATCAATGACTCCGGGAGATAAGAGAGCCGGGGGCTCAGACAGAGAGTCTGGGGGAGGAATGCAGCGGGGCGGATCTTGGAGGGACCCTCAGGGTCCAAGGCCCCTTGCTTCAGTTCTAAAATTCTCCCCATTTGCGCCCAGAGCCGCGCACACATGTTGTGCTCCCGGTCAAAGTTTTCAGACTTGGAATCTGAGACTGGCGCCCCTTGACCAAATCCTGGATCCGCTCTCTCTCTGGGTGGAGAGCATCTCAACCCAAACATCTCGGATGGTGAACTTCTTGTGGAGCCCGGTCTCTGGAGTTTAGTTTCCAGCTGTGTGCGTGCCGGACTGGAAAACAGAGGGATAGGGTCCCACTCGCAGATTCTATCTGCTTCCCCTGTTTCCCTATCTACAGCACAAAAGGCTCACGAGACCACAGTTCTCTACGTGATAGTGCAGGCTCATTGAAACTTTCGCCCTTTGGAAAACCTTTCAAGTTGAGCTTTGTCTGTTTTCAACACTTGAAACCCAACTTGCGTTCAACGAATCAAAAGTTCGGGACCGAGTTAAGTTTGGCAATGGCAAAGAAGCAAACAAAATTTTGTGTTCCTTTCTGCTCTGGATTCTGAACTTGGAGCACCACAGAGGAGCATCAAGTCCTGCATGGGCCGGCCCCGAGCATTGTCAGGAACATCAAATTTTCCAAGTTGTCATGGCAGGAGTCAGGACCCTGAGTGTCCGCTTCAGCGTTGTCCCCTTGGGTCCCTCTTGAATCACGAACACCACAAAGTTCCAGTTGTGCACTCTTGACATCAATGGTGCACGATGCACCAAATGTGGCGCAATTTCATTGAATCTAGGGACATTTTCCGGTTCAACAACGACAAAAATGGGTGAATGCTCAACACTCCGTGCAATAGACCACCGTTTCCCCCTCGACCCTTCTGCTCTCTCTGCAATGCTAGAAATTGTCCAAATGCGCAGGCACCAGCGGGATTGGAATTCGCACTGCGTCGTCATCCCAGATGAGTCCTGGTCCATACACAATTGACAACACAGTTTTGCGTCCCATTATTCACAGTCACATGTCTGTGGTGAAACAACGCCACACAATTCCATAGGGGCGGACCCAGGATTTCGTCCCAGGGGTCATGTTCTCACTTTTTCCACATTTTCACGTGAAAAAGACACTTGGTTCTGGAGGCGGCACATTGCTTTTTTGTGTGGCGAAGGCAGACTCATTTTTTCTGGAAGGGGGCAGGGCGGAGGAAGTGGGTGGAGTCCTGAACCAACCCACACAGATCAGAGCCTTCGCAAGCGAGACCCGTGTCCGGTTGTGGGTCGCCATGAATCACGTGACGCGGACCCAGCGCCCGTATTCCAGCGCCCGTGTCACAATAAACGTCACAACCTCAATCAGAGGAATTGGAGTCATCCTGTACAAACGGGATGAAACTGGGTCACACAATTAAATACATTCCTTTTGGGGGACGAATCGTCCGGCAGATACAAATCTGTTCCCATTGCCTTGTTGAACGCCTTCATTTGCCGCGATCGCACAGTGCAAGGACTGTGGTGATGGTAGAGGTGCAGACCGAGTAAAGCGTGAGTGAGAGTCTGTTCTGCCGCAGAATAATACATATCCCGACGCTGTTGACTGTGATAAATTGCAAGATCAACTTGTACTTGGAAGTTACATTATCGGGTCTGAACTATCAATTCTAAGAAGAATGTTGCTGACAGAAAAAGACTAGAGTTATAAATGAACTCGGCTGTATGAATATGCATCACTAGCAAATAGCTGAGATAGAAGTGTAAGTGCCTGGATGTAAGGGAAGTGGCTGTGGGTCCGAGTGAGTACTCAGGGCACAGAGTGCGATCTCCTCTGGTTGACTCAACAGCTTGGCACAAAAAGGTCTGCATTGGTTATCAGACCACCGCACTGACTCGGATAACTGTCACAGACGTGTGACAGCTGGACTTGCAAGCGCTAAAGTGGCTCTGACGATAACTAAGGCATAATTACTTTCCGGTGATCACACTTTAAGGGACAGAACAACAGGGAACCAAGCGACAGCGGAGAAAACATTCCACGGGATTTTCGGGGAAAAATTTCGAGAATACATTGCTTTCGTATTCCTCTGGGTGCTGCGAGGTGCAACATTCCCGGCTACTTGACGTTTGTCGTCACTCGGTTCCCTGTGCGCTCGCTGCAAATGAATGCGTTCAACAAAGTAATGGGAACCAAACTGACGCTTGAATTTCCCCATGAGAAAGCCTTGGTCTCACACCACAGCTACAGGGACTGAATGGCGGTGACGCGCCTGCGCGAACGTTGGGTGCGTCCATTTGATGTTGGTTTCTTTTTCCAGTTCAACTCGGTGGAGTTCAACATGACGTACACCGACCTGCCGAGTCGACTCGTCAAGCAGCTGTGGACGCCGAACCTCTACTTCACGTCAGTGTCAGAAAATCAATCTCTCTTTCGCTCTTTCTATTGTGGTCCATTTCGATCTTTGTCTTGCTTTGATTTTTTGTCACTTTCACTCTCTCTTTTGTCTCTCTGCTCTTTCACTCTCTCATACTTCTCCCTCTTTCCCCTCTTTGCTACTCTGTGTCTCTCCATGTCCCGTCTCTCCTCGCGCTCTCTCCTGTTTTATCCTCTCTGTTTCTGTCCGTCTGTCCCCACTCTTTCTCTGCCAATCCCCGTTCCTCCCTTCACTGCCATCGGTTTCTCTTGCGACACCTCTGGCGGAACGGTCGTAGGTGGGCACGCCAAATGTCTTGCTTGTCTGACATGCGCTCTGTCTGACCCGCTTCGTCAGACATACTCTGTCTGACACGCTCTGTCTGACACGCTCTGTCTGACACGCACTGTCTGACACGCTCTGTCTGACACGCCCTGTCTGACATGCCCTGACACAATCTGTTTGACACGCTCTGTCTGACACGCTCTGTCTGACACACCCTGACACAATCTGTCTGACACGCTCTGTCTGACACGCTCTATCTGTCGGCGCAGGAACGAGAAGGAGTCTGCGGCCCTGGACCCGGAGCAGATCCACGACTTCAACACGGCGCTGATGCTCAACTCGTGGGGAGGCGTCCTCTACTCGCGCGGCGTCACCGCCAAGCTGCGCTGCCCCATGCTGCTCCAGGTTTGTGGGGAGAGGCATTGGGGGCGGGGCAGGGCAGGGCAGAGGGTAGGCAGAGCGGGGGCGGGGCTGGGGCGGGGCAGGGAGTGGGTAGGGTGGGGCGGGGCAGGGAGTGGGCAGGGCGGGGCGGGGCAGGGGCGGGTGGGGAGCGTGCAGAGTGGGGTGAAATGATGATGGGGCCGCAGGTGGGCAAGGGTGGGGGTGCTCAAGCCAATTTACGTGCTGCCTGGGGCCAGGCTTGTTCTGGGACGGGAGGTGTCGTGTGATGTCTACGGTTGGGTCAGGTCTTTGTGAGGGAAGCTGGCAGGTATAGTGGTGGAGCAAAAAGCGAGTCGAGGGCGAGGGAGGTGCGAGGCAGCGCGGGTGATCTTGGGATGAAAAGGCAACTTCAATGAGGACGGATCCAAAGTGACCTCGGGACCAGGGCGTCAGTGACCGCAAAGGAATCTCGTTTCCCTGTTTGCGCAGAAGCCGTATCTTCACAGCTGAAATGGCAAACTTGGACTCGGGCACCCAGTGCAACCAAACCCTTGATGGGTCCCAGCCATGCACAAGCGTGTTGTGTTTGCAGAAGTACCCCCTGGACAACCAGGTGTGTCGCATCACGCTGGAGACGTTCGTCGCCACCACCGACAAGGTTCTGCTCGAGTGGCATCCCAAACACGCCATGGCGCTGCGGTCTGAGAACTTCAACCTCGACAGGTTGGTGAACCGAAGGCGGGGGAGGGGTACCGACACTGGACCTTGCTGCTCAGCCATTGGTCCACAACAACCCCCGGCGCTGTAGTTAGGGGATCTGACCTGACGCTGTGGAAGGCTTTGTCTTCTGATGCGAAATGACATCAACACTTTGCAGTTTGCAGTGCGCTTTCAACACGTGTGCGTTCTCAAGTGGAGCTAGGCTGAGGCTGATCAGCTTCCCCCCAAAAAATAACCCCCAGAGATGTGATGCTGAATCTATGTTTGTCCCACAGCTTCACGTATGGAGGGTTCGACGTGCAGGACTGCACCAAGTGGAACCAGTCGGAGGCGCAGTCGTGCCTCGAAGTGCAGTTCCGCTTCCACCGCGAGATGGGCTACTTCATCATGCAGGTACACACCGATCCGGGAGCTGATCCAGGGGTGTGAGTCCAGGGGTGGTCTGAGGGGGGTCCAGGGGTAGGTCCAGGAGCAGGTCCAGAGGTGGGTACAGAAGTGAATCCAGGGGTGGATTCAGTGGGATCTAGTAGCGGGTCCAGGGTCGACCCAGGAATGAATTGGGCAGATCTGGGGAATCCTGAGGTGGCTTCAGGGTAAATGCAGGGACATGCAGAGGAGGACGTACTTTTTTGGGTCCTTCAAGGGAATGGTGGAATGTTCTTGGTCTGACCCAAGACGCTTGAGCTGTGACCCTGTGTGAAATCTCCTCACGTAAAATGGCCCACTGCGCCTGGGTCGGATTACCCTGGATTCTCTGCGCTGTTGCAGCTGTACCTGCCGAGCATGCTCATCGTCGTGCTGTCCTGGGTGACGTTCTGGGTCGAGATGGACACCGGGAACCAGGTAGGATCACAGGGGGACGCGGGAGGGTCAAAAGGCAACGCCGGCCTTGGCAGAACCAGGGAGAGGGGGCCCGGAAGGTCCATCAAGATCTTGGAGGGTTGGGTGTAGTTATGTCCCAGCGCTCGGGCAGGCGCTCACGTGCGTCACTCGCACACGCATGCGTGCGCACTCAAACGACTCTCCTGCACGTTCAGGCTTTGGTGAAACTGGATCCCACCCACGTGCAATCGCTGTCAAAATGTCCAGGATCTCCGAACCAATGCTGTCGTACGTATGTAAATGAAAGCTGCAGAGCTCTGCACAGTGGCGAAGTCCAGTCAGGGAGGAACGCGACAATACTAATTCCCCTCCGCGGGATACGAGTCGTTGTGAATAGTTGCTCTGTGCTGAGCCTCTGTGTGTCTCGCAGCACAGCTCCTGTCCGTTTCCCACTTTTGGCGCAGAGTCCGCAGAGCCATTCAGATGCGACGCGGCGACCGCGCCCTTTGTTACTGTCGACCGCAATGGACATCTCCCCATTCCCCGTTCCGTGAGATTTGTCGCTTCGTGTTGGCAAAATCAAGCACAAGCTTCTCAGGGGGCAGATTTGTGATTTGATAAAAGGGACTGGCCCTCCAGGGAGAGATTCCAAACTGGGGAAATTTGACATGAAACTTTGATGTGTGTTGTGCTCTTGCCCGGCTCAAAGCAACTTTTGTCGGGGTTTGGGGAACACAGTCCCTGTGTCCTGGGTCCCTTCACAATTGTAACAGAAAACAGATTGTGACGACACAGTTTTTCACAAACGTGCCCTTCCCGTGGGATGTCGAGAGGCCACAGCGAATCCGTAACTCCCAATCTCCGTAACAAGGCGAAAACGGAATTGCCCTGGAGGAAATGTGCTCAAAGTGTGTCGTGAAAGAACTGTCCTCACAGCCTGTGAGTCACAGGCTGCAGGATATCAATGCGCTGGGAACATTTGGTCAAAGATGGCTGACCCCTCTGGGGTTGGGAGCAACCTCAGGTCAGAGAAATTGCACGAAACATTTTTGCTCCTGGAAAACATTGGCGTAGGGGCAGACAAACTCTTGACAGGGGGGAAAGGCCCTGGCCTTCAGGCGCTGGATCCGTCTCAACAACCTGTCATGAAAACCACGGGAGTCATCACGCTCTTTTCTCGTTTTCGTCTGCTTGGGCCGGCAGATTGGCTGTGTCTGCTTTGTGTCAATCTGACAACCTGTTCAAGGGTCTCCGAGTTCCAGACCCCCAGCGGATCCAGGGTTGGGTCTCGGCGAACCAAACCAAACCAGGGGCCAAACTTGAACTTGAACACATTTTAAACTGACGAAGGAAAAACTTTGTTGCTGCGGTGCAAGAAGATGCACCACGCACCTCGCAACGTGCATCCCAAACACTTTCCATCGGGCTCAGGGACCTGGGCTCTTTGGTTTTCCCTGGGTCTCCTTCTCCTCACATCTATGACTCTACAACCGATTGGAACGCCAGAGGGTTCAAGGGCCCACGCACCTGCTCCAGAACTCTTATGCAATTTTCTGTAATGGGGCGCTGTGCTGGTTTTCGAGGCATGTTGGCTCCCTGGGGTCGGAGGTCTCTCTCAGATGTGTCCCAGAGGCGCCTGCCACTTGTGGCCTTCCACCAATGTTGGGGCGGTTTTGACGAAGTCCAATTTCGGACCTGTCAACTGCGGGGTCTGCTCGAGTGAGGCAAATGGCAACTTTCAAGACATTCCGAAATCCAGTCTCGTCTTTGTTTTCAGCGCTTGAGACTTCGACAGTCTGGCCCAAGAGACGTGTCCAGAATTTGATCTCGGGTGCAGCCACAAAAAATAAACAAAACGAACAAAACGAGAAAAGGTCCCCTTTGTACACGTGTAGGTCTACATCAAAGACGTGTTAGCTTGAAATTTCATCGGACTGATGCACTGTCGTACTCCGTGGTCGGTTTCATTCTGTGTGCGATGTTTGGTGTGTCTGTGCAAATGCGTCACTCGTCAGCTTGTGTTCTGACGCGTGTTGCCTGCAGTGTGAACCAGTCGTGTGTTTCCCGTTTCAGATCGGGTTGACCCTGCTGCTGCTACTCACCATCACAACCCTCAACTACGGAGCCCAGGCGAGCCTGCCCAAGGTCTCCTACATCAAGGCTATTGACGTCTGGTTCCTCGGTCAGTGTGCGGGAGGGGAGACGTGTGTGTGTGTGTGTTTGTAAGAGAGAGAGAGAGAGAGAGAGAGAGAGAGAGAGAGAGAGAGAGAGAAGAGACAGACAGACAGACAGACAGACAGAGAGGGAGGGAAGGAGAGAGAGAGAGAGAGAGAGAGAGAGAGAGAGAGACAGAGAGAGAGAGAGAGAGAGAGAGAGACGTAGTTTTTTGTGACCTTGGGCAGGACCCCGGGTTGATCTCTGTCGTCAGTGCATGAATTGATCGCTGTGATACGCGACTGACCTCTGTGACCTGGTGCTTGACCTCGGTGACCTGGGTTTGACCTCAGGGTCGCTGCTGGACCTGCACTGCGCCGGTCGCCTCGCAGTCTGGACGGTGACGACGAATCCGGACGGGACGCCCAACTTCAGCGTCGCAGGGTCAGTGGGCGTGGGCGGAGTGGGCGGAGTGGGCGGGGTGGGCGGGGTGGGCGGGGCTAGGGTGGGCTTGTATGGCAAGCGGATGGGGTGGGGAGTGGGTTGGACAGGTGGGTGGGGCGCAGGCGGGGTGCGGGCGGGCAAAGAGCGGGCGTAAGAGCGGGCGGGGCGGGGCTTAGAGGAGTAAAGACGGGGTGGAGTGGGCGGTGTAGGGCGGGACATACGTCGAGCACAGTGGGTGGGGTAGAGAGTTGGTGTGAGTTGGGTAGGAAGCAATGAGAAGTGGCTGAGGTGGAGAAGAAGGGGTTGTAGTGTACACATGCGTGAGGCGAGTGGGGGTGCGAGACCAGTCACGTGTCAATGCAGTCGTCCTTTTGTAGGGTGTCGCCCTCCAGTGAGCGCTTCAACGTGGTGCTCCCGGTGGGCGGGGCTCGGGCGGCGGCGGCGGGGCGGGACGCGAACCCGGTGCGCGGCGTCCTCGTGTCGTGCGCCCTGCCGCCCGGGCAGCACGGCGGACGCGGCATCTACGGCTGGAGCGTCGCGGGCGGCGACGCCGACGTCACGGGGACGAGGAGCGCGACGCGGGACGCACTGCGCAGCGTCGCCGAGCAGGGTGAGCTCACGTAGGGAGGTCACGTGGGGAGGTCACGTGGGGAGGTAACATGGAGAGGTAACGTGGTGAGTTCACGTGGCAGTGGAAGGGTCACGTGAGAAGCTGCATTTTCCCATACCCCTGGTGTGTCCCTGCACTTCTGAGGCAAGGGCGCTGCTCAAGGAGAGACAGCATTCAGAAGTGTGTAGACACCAGCAGATGGCGACTGTGATGGTTCGTGCTCTGGCCGCGAGTTTGAGCGAAGAAATTCTGTGGATTTGTGGTGCATTCAAATCAAATTTTATCATCTTGCCAATTATTTTATGAAAACCCTGGCACACCTTGCTGACACACACGCACACTGCTGCACGCATACCTGGTTGGCACACACACGCACACTGCTGCACGCATACCTAGCTCACACACACGCACACCGCAGACTGGGCGTGCACGTCGGTGGGAGACGGAGAGGACGAGGAGGACGAGGCGATGCTGCGGCTCTTCTACGGCTGGGCGGACCGCGGGGCGGCGGGCGGAGGCGTGGGCGGAGGCGTGGGCGGGGCCCCCGAGGTCCTCACTGAGTCAGTGACGGGCGAGCGCGGCGTCTGGGCGCAGGTAGGTGGTGTGGGCGGGCTGAGGTGGGCGGAGAGGTGGGCGGTGGGTGGGGAGGTGGGCGGGGCGGGGTGCGACGGATGGGACTGGGCGTTGTCGCAGGTGGGGAAGGGCCGGGCAAAGGCCAGGACATGGTTGGATGGATGGGTGTTGCAAAGAGAGGTGAGTCCCCGAGGCAACGTGAGAGCGTGGTGGTGGGTGAGGCAGGTGAGTGCGGGGTGGGGTGGGTGGTGTGTGGGCGAACAGGAGTGGGCGGCTCCACGTACAGTCAGGCCCGTGAGGGTTGGGTCGAGTCAGGTGGAGTCAGGACAGGAGAGTTGGGATGGGTCATGTGCGCGTGTGATGGGTGTGCGTTGGATCAGGGTGAGATACTGGTGGTGCCACCTGGGAGACATGTCAGAGCATGGGCATGGGTGACAGAATAACCCTTGGAATCGGGTCTTTGCTCACTATGAACCAGATGTGCCTGTCTGCTTTGCAGGGTGACGGTGAGCAGAGCGTCCTGAGGAGCATCTGCTACCTGCGGCTGCAGTAGATCCGGGGGTTGGGACACCCCCTCCCCCGGGGGGCGTGTTTCAGAGGAGGGGCGCACTTTCAACCAAAACTAGCAAATCAATACAATCCAGGAGGCAAGTTGTCAGACCCAGCTGTAGTTCGCACTGGGTGCGTCACGTGTCGTTTCCCGGTGCCTTTTAGCGCGTTGCGTCACGTGAGTGACGTAGCGTCCACGACGCAGCGTCCGCTGTAGAAGCGACCCGTGACGCTGTAACACTGCAGGGACTTTATGCACGACGTTTTGACGTCGAAATGTGTTGCGATTGGCCAGTGCCAAACTACGCTGTTTTCGACGTTGTCGTTGGTGCGACGTGCGCCTCAAACATCGTGCATAAAGTCCCAAATGACGCAGTTAACATCAAGGCGCCCCCATCCCCAGTTCCCCCCCCCCCACGAAATAAAACTTCCAAACACAAATTGAATTGGCGGGTTCCGTTTTCTCCTGGTCGTTGACACATGGAGTACGCATGTTCACTAAGCGTGCGCAAGTGTGTCACTGGACTCGAACGACAAAAAGCACAACAAGAACAAAATCTTGTAGTTCCAGAGGTCTTTTATTTCGATGCAATGGAAAAAAAGAGTGAAATTCAGTTCATTCAAAACAAGTGACGCACGCTGGAGTCACACCTCCCGCCCGCGCGCATGCGTGTGCGCAGCTTTCTGCGTTTTTCAGTGAGCAGTGCGCACGCGGGAAGCGACCAACACGCATGCGTGAAGCGGACGCGGTGTGAACCAGCGGGTGAGCTCGGGTTCACACAGGATGCGTCACGCCTCTGCTTGCGTCATTCCACGTTGACGCAGAACCCTTTGACGCAGCGCCTGTTGACGCAACGCGTGACGCGTCCTGTGTGAACCGACGAGAGACGTTTTGTTTCGCACACGTGAGGAACGCGCACGTCGGACCGACCCAGACCAGCCGGGTCAGGTCCAGCTCTCTCTCACCCCGGGGGCGGATCCCGGGGGGGGGGGGGGTTACGGGCCCCCCTCACCAAACCAAAGGACCCCCAACTTCAAATGCACCACAAAGACAAGGGACAAACTTTAGAAAATTTTGAAACACCCTACCCCAGCAGGGTCGGACCCCTTGACCAACAAACCTGCCCCCCCCCGCCTCTCAAATGCACCACAAACACAACAGACGAAGGTGAAGTTAAAAACACCCCACCCTGCCCACCCCTCGGGGCCGCCCCCCGACCAAAATCCGGGTCCGCCCCCGAAAAAAACCCTCGCTCATTCCGAAGCAGAAAACACGTCTACAACCAACATAGGAGAACAGTAAGTCTTGTAACGAATGTTTCAACTGAAGTGAGAAATGTTTCTGCATGTCTGCCGTTTTCTTTTTACCCTGGGCTTTGCCTGATTTCTTTTCGCAACATGTAAACGACAAAAACAAACGAAAAAGCGTTGAAACACGTTGGAACACATTCAACGTGCGCGAACGACAACACGTGGGGCCTGTTTCACACCGGATGTTGCGTCACGCCAAGTCACGTGACGCACACAGTGTGAAACAGGCCTAGACATACAACGGGCGGCTTCAAGTTTCTCATGAGAGAAGTTGAGTCCAAAATTAATCAACAACCTATTTTTTTCCTGCGTCTGGCTGCGGCTGGGTTCACACGTCTTGCGTCACGTGGGTTCACACGTCTTGCGTCACGTGGGTTCAGACTGACGTCACGTGGCTTCAAAACCTCACGTGGGTTCACACGTCACGTGGTTCACATGTCACACGTTATGTCACGTGGGTTCACACCTCACACATCACGTGCCTGTACAAATGGACGTGGCATCGCAGCGTGACGCACGCCGTGTGAACCTGAGCCACAAGTCACACCAGATACAGGTTCGCTTCGTACAACCCACATCTCTATCAAAAACAGCAAATCCAACCGAACAAGAAACCGAACAAAACAACCTCATCTCCACAACAACAATCGTCACGACATGATCTGGACAGAGATTTCATCTCATCGTCTTTTTCTCCCATCAAATGACCTAAAAACGACTCTGACGACAACCACGTGATTTCTGCGCCTATTTGTGGTAGTTCGTGTCACGTCGTGGAGGCGAAGTCTGTTTTACACTGGGTACGTCACATTGGCTACGTCAGACGCGAGCGTCTCCGAAGAAAACGAGCGCTGTGGGCGTGATGAGTTCTTCAGTGTATCCAGTATGAAACAGACGTCGCTCCGCACGACGTCGCGTCGCCAGGGTGACGGAATAATGCGCGACGCGACGCGACGTCACGTGACGTCGAGTTCACAGCGCATCCGCACTGATCAAAAACTAAAACTTCTTCCACAAAATCTGTGAAACAATACTTCTTCACACACTCCACAAGTATCTTCTATTCAACATTATGCACATTAAGTAGCTGTGACAACGCGTCTCTACGCAACTAACAAGACTGACTGCGGGTGCCCTGGACACCGAGGTCAAAGAGGTCACTTCTACACGTGTAAGTTCAACATGGCCGATTCTATGTACAGTGATACAGTCGGGTCTGTTCGCCTCGAACTCGGCTTTGTTCGGAATGCGCTGCTTACCGCGACACCAACGCCACCTCGCGGTCGGCGTCTCACTCAATGAGTCACGTGTTTTGTTTCTATTTAAGTCAATGGGAGCCACGCCCAGTGTACAACCTTGTCATGTTGGGCAGGACCCAGTACGTGGCGTATTCATTTCAATGTGAAACAGGCCAGAGTAAGTGAGCGATAATAGAGACGCCTCGGTGAACCGTGCGTCTCGTAGACTTGACGGGTGCGCGAGAAGGTGCAGGTCCAGTGCGCGGTGCGACGCCAATGACACCAAACCAGGTTCGGTCAGTCGAGTCGTCTGAACTTGAGGTCACGTGGAACGTTTGTTCGGATTTTTGCAAACGCCGAGCAGTGTGGCGCTTCTTGATGACGTCATGACGTCAGATGCGAGGCTGTCACGTGTTTGATCACGTGGTGTGTCCGTCGTTCCCCGACGCACGTCTCTGTGGCGTCTCTTCTGCACGCCCCTGGGGATGCGCCTCGCGGGGTGCACGTCAGGGGGCGTTTCAGTCACGTAACCGAGATGCACCGCCAACGCCACCGGCGTCTCCTTTGCGTCGGCGTCTTTACGCGACGCACGTGACTGCCGGGTTCCCGCCGCTGCTGGGGGCCCCTAGCGGCGTCGCCTCCTCCTCGTCCACCGTCGTCACGTCCAGGATCGGACTGTCGGCGCGTTCCGGACTCGCGCGCGACGTTGATGACGTCACAGCCACGTCATCCACGTCATCTTCTCTCAAGTGTCGCGCACGCGGTGAGTTCTCGCGTTCTCTCGCGCGGGGGCTCACGTCGTAGCTCCTGCTCACAGTAATCTTGACGCGGTGTCCATCTGGGCTCGTGCTACTCACGAGCTCTTCGTCGCCATTTTGGAATTTGTCCTTGTTGCCATGGTAACCGCACGGGTAGTGGTCCTCGTGGCAGCCATCTTGGTAATGGACCCTGGAGCTCAAGTAAGAATCGGAATGACTCGGCCTCAGCGACGATGCGGCAAAGCGAACCAGAGTCGCGCGGTCTCTGACCTCACCACCAGAGGGCCTCGGGCCCCTGCTGTCGTGCGCATGCGTCGCGTCTCCGTTCACCAATCGCGTCGCACCCTCGCCGTTTCCATAGCGACCCGTCTCCCGGGTCACTTCCGGCGAATTTTCCTTCTCCGCCCTGCGTCTTCTCTCTGTCGTCGCCATCTTGGCGGCCATCTTGGCCTTGGCCCTCGCTTCCGCTGACACGGCGCGGCCGAGCCTCGTTTTGAAGTCGCGGAAGAGCAGCTTGCCTCCGACTGGTACCCGCGCGGTGAACATGGCGAGGCTCATGAGGCAGACGGCCTTGCCGTTCATGAGGAAGCGATCGGGCGGGATCGGGTCGAGGCCGTGAGTCGTCTCCATGGAGCGCAGCCACGCGTGCAGGTCCTGCTTCGTCCAGTCGCGCGGGTCTGAAAACCAACCAATCAATTGATCAATCAATCAGTCAATCAATCAATCAAAGTCCTCCAGTGAAGTTTCTTCCTCCAGCGGACATTGGACAGAGGTCAGGGGTCGAGGTGGGAATCAATCAATCAATCAATCAATCAATCAATTAATCAATCAATCAAAGTCCTCCAGTGAAATTTCTTCCCCCAGCGGACATTGGACAGAGGTCAGGGGTTGAGGTGGGAATCAATCAATCAATCAAGTTATCAATCAAAGTCCTCCAGTGAAGTTTCTTCCTCCAGTGGACCATGGACTGAGGTCAGGGGTTGAGGCAGGGCAAAACAGCGTTAGGGGGGGGGGGGTGCAAACTTTTGTGATTTTTGCCCTGACACTCGAACGAATCTTCGAGGACATTCTTGGGAGGGGGGGTGTTCCAATGCCTTGCGCGGCTTTTTGTTGCGGGGAGTGTCTGTGTGTGTGTGTGTGTGCGTGTGTGTGCCTGTGTGTGGTGTGGTGTGCATGTGTATACGAGGGGGTAGTCACAAGTAACTTTCCCAAGTAGTTTTCGGTGAGAAAAAGAAATCGCTCGAGTCCATTTTTTTGGCAGTGTGTTCTGCACTTCTTGACCTTTGTGTTGACCCATCTCAGTGATGCTGCGCGGAATGTAAGTCAGTCAATGCGGACACGCAACACAAACATTGTCTGAAATCTCTCGCTCAAGGTGTTGCCTGTTTTTGAGTATCCAAAATGTTTGTGTTCCCATGGATTCTTGTGTGTCTTGTGGGACTCCAAACAAGACTGGAACAGCGGGCCAACATCAAGTTCTGCAAGAACACTGGGTTAACACCAATTGAGACTTGGAGAAGTTTGCACGCAGTCTATG
>JAAUXT010057684.1_pt1 | contig 17327 bp, 20 predicted proteins | sample 7278171 | NCBI WGS metagenome assembly JAAUXT01 (sample SAMN14350112, study PRJNA611818) | marine sediment metagenome | isolation source: surface marine sediment (1.8m) | place: French Polynesia: Moorea | collected 2018-08
CATCATTTTGATCATTTTGTTGAAAAAAACGTACTGCTTGTCATGTAGTACTGTTTATTTTTTCCCGCCTTTTTTTTGTTGTACTGCTTGACAGGAAGTAAGCAGTACAACAAAAAAAAGGCGGGAAAAAATAAACAGTACTACATGACAAGCAGTACGTTTTTTTCAACAAAATGATCAAAATGATGTCAAAAAAAATGTACTACTTGCACTGGAACCGGAAATAGTACGGTTTAAAATAAAACCATGGCTCATGACAGAGACAAATGACAGAGGTTATGGATACACATCTTTGAATTGAACCCTCTTCTTTGCCTGTATCTTTGTCTCCCGAAGTACGCTTGGACGTGGAGATGTGAAAAAATACACGAGTCAGCGGTCTGGACAGGCAGCACTGAGTCAGGGTTGTCCACTCTCCCCTCTCGGTGTAAAACCCAGCTGCACATTTCTCCCATAGCTTCAGGAATTTTTTTGCCCCAACGGTCTCATCAGCCAAGAAAACGCTTCAACAGGCGAGCACAATTCGTGACTGGCACCAAACGCTCAAACTGCGGACGGATAGATTCTTTCACACAAAACGGCAACGTCACTCAAGGAGTCCCACGCAATTCATGAGTGAGAGAGAAAAACTTTTCAAGCGGACGACAGGACCTGTCGCGATACACGGATAATCCATCTTCCCCTGTCAGGCAGATAAAGATTATGAGACGTCCGAATATAAATTGGAAATTTTGAAGACTGCGTCTCCTGCGTCTAAAAGCCCCCGCTACACTTGAAGGATTTAGAAAAGAATCCGAAATTAATTCTGAAATACCACAACCCCAGCCGAGGATGCTGCAAACCACCGTAGTGAAGGGGGGTGTTGTTATTGGCTCTGATACTGTCGACCATAATTTGCAAACTGGTTTACAGAGAGAAGCGAAACTTGACAGAAGGTGACGTTGACTGATGAGGGCGATGAGATTTGAGATGAAACAAACGCGAGGCCGCTGACGGACTGACGACACGAACACAGATAGGCTTTTTTGTGGGGCGATGAAAAAGCAAAGGCCAGTGTTCAGTGAGCGTCTCTACCCCCAACCTCGCCTCACACACAGCCCTCCAGGTCACACAGCCTCAACACTGGGGCGTATTGTCCGACTCTGACAGCACCAGGGCTCCGCGATTTGGTTTATCTCTGTCCAGGCGAGATACTGTCCAGAGTCGTGAATTTGAAAACGATTCCCAGATAAAATGCCCATAGAAATGACCACGGCCGGTTAAGAGGCAGTAAATCAAACCCCCAATCTCATCACAACTCTGAGAAACTGACCTTTCCGGTATTTCTCAGAAAAAAAGGCCCGCTTATATTCTTCACAGGCGGCTTATGGAAATTCATTGGCCAACGCCAGGTTTCATTTCTCTTCGTTCTCCACCACTGACTGCTGCTGCGCTTGAAGCGAACAACAAGAGAATATTGCGGCGGCAGGCTGCGGCGGGCTCGACGGGGGCTGCCTCTTCGTTTCAACGGAACAGATCTGGGTCAGGCCCGCTGCGCCGAGCGAGCCGACCCACCGACCGGCGCTTTTCTTCCGAAGAAATTCGGTTAATATATTCGAGCCACACCAAGGCAGCAGAGGACGGAGGCAAGCGAAGGCCTCCTTTGTACAAAGCGTTCAAGTAAATGAAAAAATATCGCGGGCACCAGCAGTGTCTTTGGGAAAGGCTCACATGTCTCACCTTATTCCTTGCACAATCGAATTTGTATTCTGCTTTGTTTGGTGGGACAATACGTTCTCCCCGTGACTGACTCTCTCCCCGTGAAGCAAAGAAAACCCAGTGGTGAAATCTAGGCCTGAATATTTTGTAATTGTCCGAATGAACGCTAGATGTCTGTCCTCAGATGAATTGTCACTGGTTTCTGTCTGTCGAATGGCCCAACTCAGAAGGGACACGGGAAATGCTCGTGTTCCTGTTCAGCAAAACTGGTCTTCCATCTGCAATGTTGAGACCATCTCTTGATCTTGTGCTATTCCACATCTGACGAACTTTCTGGTTCTGGCAGAATTATGACGTCGCTAGTTTTGTAATTTTAGGTGTGAAAAGGGGACAACGCTTTTGGGGGTTGAATGGTGTTGCCGCCCGTTTCTTTCTTGAAATCCTGGGCCCCCGGTCCTGTCAACATCTGTAGCGAACCCAGCTGTGAGTCTCTTTGTTATTTTTCCCACTGTTCCTATTGGGGAAGAGGAAATGTGTTGCGGAAAACCACAACATCACAGAACAATTACACGTGCACTGCTCTTGCCTTGGAATGTACTTTTTGATGGTTGGGAGTTGAAACACAGAGATGCTTTGTTCTTGTTCTTCAGAGCTGTTCTGCAGCCCACATTGAATTTTCACATCCACACAAAATCAAGAGGCACCAACTCCGAAGTTGGTGTCCAGTGGACTGGTGACGTGACGGACGATTCCTTCACATTTGGCTCAGCTTCCAAATGTTCCCTGGACCTTTGTCAGAGCTGTTGGAAGTGAACACACATCACTCACAGTGGTGACAGAGAAAATATGCCACCGTGTCAACGAATTGCCCTTGTTCTTGTGATAAATTTTACTTCAATGAGAGTCAAAAAATTTATTGCCTGCACCATAAATCGTTGCCTTGGCAGCAGAGCGTTGTGCGCGAAATTCTTCAACTCGAAACGCGCGTTCAGGGGTCGCGAAGAAGCTGCTTCGAGTGATGAGTGTCCGTTGTCTAGGAAACACTTTTAACTGGGATGTTTCCTAATAAGGGCATTACTCATCATTAGCGAATTTGCTCACCTTGGATTTGGGCTCATTAATCTCGTTAAGTCCCTGACTCACTGTCACGATTACTGGGCTAATGAATGTAGATCCATCCGCTCTTTGACCCAACAGCAAATAGTTCTGAGAATCCTTCAGGATGTTCCAATTGGGGCCTGAGCAGAGTCAATCCTTATTAGGACTACGCCTCAGTCTCTTCTGCTTCGCGCTGTCCAGATTTGTAGCCATTAGATGGAGGGGAGGAAGAAAATGCTTCAATTTCTTTCTTCAGAAGGATCACGCGCGCGAGAGGAAGGCGAGGACCCCCGGCCTTGTTTCCACCTCATAAAACGAACAATAAAGGGACAAAATGAAGGAAAATTACAAGGAACAGTGGTCCTGTGTGTGATCTAACTGTATCTAAAACAGATAATTATTGTCCATTTGTGTCATCCTGGATCCATCCGGGCCCTAATCCTTTGATCTTATTTGTCGCCATCTCCCCCCCCCCCCCAAGTTTCTTTCTCGATTGGCAGCAGGAAGGTTTCAGCAATTCGTGCGATTTCGAAAGACAGGGAGAGAATCAGTGCGAAATGTCACACAAAAGCTTTCAAAGATGTCTTCTGATTTTGCCTGTCCAAAAAAAATTCTAATTTTTTTCCTTGCTCAAAAGAAAAAAAATCCGAAGTTGTGTCAAAACCACTTGGCATTTGGTCATCACGAAATATTTCCTTCACTCATATCACGAGTCAAAAATTTTGTCCAGTAGAAACACGCGCTTCAAATGCCGGTCGAGCAAAAAAAATATTTTCCGCAACAATTTCTGAGCTTCTTCCTTGTTTTTTACTGACATCAACAAGGCTGGAAAATATTTCTGCCTTCTGTGCCGAGGGCGAAAGGTTTATTATTTTCGTACAGCAAAAGATGGCCCAAACGAAAAATGATGGTTTGTTTTGGTTTCGTTCATCGCAGTAGGGATCTGATTTAGTGAGGCCGCCGTATTTTACACAGTCGGGCCTCAGACCCCAGACCATTTTATGTTTCGTGCAGCCAGACTATGAACAATATTTTATTTCAAACGAGATGGGGAAAATAGCGAGGGAGGAGGCAAACGGGGCTATTACAGAGAATTACGACATTGCACTTGCTACAATCCTTACTCCAACGCAGCCCTTTTTTTCAGTAGCCACACAAAGTAAACATAGATCACGGTAATATCCACATAAAATAAACAAATTGCTCGGGGAAGAAAAGCCCAAGCAAATCGCTGCAGTTTCAGATAACTCTGCTTTTTCTTCAAACGAATGCAACATTATCCGGACTGCGAGGATACGAAACGCACTGTCTGCGGAGTCGAGGCTCAAACGGCGCGCGTTCGGGCCACAATTATTGGCGATCATATGCGCATAATATGATTTTTGGCCATTACAGCCTTGTTTTATGGTTCGCCGCACGGCAGCCATTGTGATTTATTATTCGTTTTTATTTTTTGCCTTGTTCCAAGATGGTGGCCGCTTTCGTCTATAAAATGCCCATAAAATTTGACACTTTCTCTCATTAAGAGACAAATAGATGATATTTTAGCGGCACTATTACGTTATGCTCTTCAGTTCGGGAGCGGACGCCGGGTGGATCGCAGGAAACGGACTCAAATCGTGGATTACGCAACTCGGCTCAAACAACACTGGACCTACGGAATCGATTGCTCTTGTGGAAGGGATATTCTCTCTCATGGAACGGAAACTGTGATGACAGACGTGCCGATGCCAAGAGATTCTGAAAAGTTTTCCAGCAGTGCAGCAAGGAGCTCAGTTGCAGCTGGTGCATTTTTGTGAAAAATAATGTGAAATGGAAAATGGATTCTCATACTTTTTCAGTTTGTATTGCGTTTATCTGGAAAAAAAAATATTGAGATGCGTCAGTGGGACAAAAAGCTGAATTTTCAGCGTTTCATACTGAGTTGCAGAAAAACTGGTTCGTCTTGGCAAATCCAGAGCCAAAAAAGTTCTTTCGGTGATTCATCAAATGGATTATCGCTCAGGATTAACGTTATCCTCGCTGCGCCCCGTTTAGAGCCTCAGGCCACGCGCGAGAAGCCACGCAGACAAGGATTCTTGTTGAAAAATTCACAACCCAATCGAATGGAGGATTAAGGATTGAATCGGGATCGAATTTTTGCAGCCAAAGATCGTGGATTTGGAAGTAATTGGGATGGATTGTGATTGAGAGTTGAGGCGAGGCTGAGTGATCCGTTCTGACGGAAGGCGCGCACAGCGCTGTCGTGGTTCGTTGCATGTGGATGCGTTATTTCTCCCCGCTGGATTGAGAAACGTCAACCTTTGCAGTGCAATGGGTGACATTTCTGCTTTCATAGGTCATTTTGACTAAACTGGACTGACAGAAATAATCGCTGAAAGACAGTTGTTTTGAAGCGCAGCGTCTGAGATTGAGAAATGCAGGGCATGAAAAATCCAATGGAAAATCTGTTGGCATGAAACATGTTAAAATATGCGAACGCAGCAAGGAGATTTTTTGCAAACAAACCTTGATCAATTTTCTGAGATCTGTGATAAAATGATGCAATTTTTGTGGAAATTTTTCCAAGCGATAAATATTTATGAAAATAAATCAATTGATAGCACGGCGGCGTTTATCCATTCATATCTGTGAAATGGTCGGATTTGTGCCTTGACATACATTTTCATTTCTGTGAATTTTCAATTCATTTTGTTTCTCTTTCAGAAAAAAAATCAATTCTTGTTTTGGCCTCGTTCAAAAATTCTGTGGATTCTGCAACGAATACAGCTGCTGTACTCTGTAAAATTTTAACAGCTGTTGCAAAAAAAAAAAAAAAATAAAGAAAAATAATGATTTTTGTCTGCTTTTTGTTGCACGTGACCATGTTTAGTACTCACCAAAGTGGGGCCTCATCCAGGGGTAGACTTCGAAGCTCTTCCCGTTCTTGTCGCCGGCCTCGGGCGTCGTGGCGTCCTCGGACGTGGCGTTGCGGCCGGGCGAGTCTCCGCCCCCGGAGCGCCCCGACGACTCGTGCATCGGATCGTCCCCGTCGCCCTTGGAGCTGCCGCCGGGAGACTGTAGGCCTCCGCTCGGAGCCTTGCCGCCGCTGCTGCCGCTGATGTTGTTGTTGATGCTGTTGAGTTCGATGCTGTTGCGATGCTGTTGCGATGTTGCGCTGTTGTTGTTGTTGTTGCGGGCGGGCTGCGGTGTGGAGGAGGCGGAGGGCGGGGAGGGAGACGAGACCGCCTCGAGCCCCGCTGACTGCTGCCGCTGAAGCTGCTCGAGGCCCGGCGGCGGTAGCGGCGGCTGCCCCTGGCCGCCCGGCGCGCCTCCGGCCGTGGGCGGCGGGGAGCGGTTCCGGAGCCCGGGCAGCCGCGTCCCGGAGAAGGGCTCCGAGCAGGGCAGTGACGCCAGGTCCGATTTGCCGCCGGTGACATTGGGCGGAGGCGCGTTGTTGTTGAACCCTCCGTGCCCGTTCATCCCTGCCATGTGATGCCTCCCGCCCCCGGACCTCTGGTCGTACTCCGCTTTGATGGCGTGGTTATTGTAGTAGTTATTATTGTTCATCATGGTGGTGGTACTGGTCATCCCGGAGCGGGTCATGTCAAGACCGTGCATGTCCATGCGCTCGTACGTGGCGGCCGAGTACGGCGACAGCGGCCCGGCGTTGGACGCCGACACCGGGGAGGTCGGGTCCCCGTACGGCGGGGAGAAGGGCTGCGAGGCCCCGAGGGGCGAGTGCTGCCCCGACCCGCCCGTGAAGTAATGGTTCAAATACGAACTCATCCTCTTCACCACGCAAATATTTTTCGTTCTTTTAAGTGCAGTTCAGCTGCTGGTTCCACCTGAGTCTTTTTGTTCACGCGGCCTCGGATATGGATCCCATTTCTCGGGACTGCGGCGTGCGCTCCTTTCTCTCCTCCACACCTGCCCTTGATTTTTCCCGCCGCTGCAGATTAATAATTCAAATCTGTAGATGGAGACGAGCCTTGCCGTTCCCAGCACCTGATTCCGCTGGGGCTCCTAAAATATTCACAAAATATACTCCACAAATTTTTCTCGCTTCATAGAAATTCCACGGTCATATTTCGGAATCTTGTGTCTGCTTGAAAATCCGTCAAATTTCTTCGATTCACTGAATGCGAACGTGTTTAATTGCATTTTAATAATTAAGACTGCAATCAGATAAAAATTACTGATAAGCAGTATCATGCAAAAAATGCTAAGAATTTTTTGTCAGGTGTTCACAGAGAAAAAAGTGGACAGTGACCCAAATGTCGACTCTGAACAGTCCTCCAAAGGACACGGCAGTCTCTTATCTCCGACATTTTTTGTGTTTTGCTTGTTGCAACACAGAAAAAGTAATTTACAAGCATGTTCCAAGTCAAATGTACATCACTTGAGAAATTATCAGTGTTTGCTTATCACTCGATATGACAGAAAAAAGAACATTTCAAAGAGAAGTCTATCTCGAGGAGACATGGCTATCAGCCGCTGAACATGTTGTTTGCAAGTCGAGATTCACTTCACCTGGCCACATTGACAGCTCTGGCCATGTCAAGATGGTGACTTCAGCAACGCAAAAAGAGTTCTTGAAATTTTTTCTGGGTTGGGTGGGGCGGAAATGAAGTTCTGCATCGTCATCTACGCGGTTGTTGTGCCTCAGTTTTCTGAGAAAAGCTTGTGAATGTCGTGATCCCTTGATGTCCGATTCGTGGGAAAGGTGACCGAGTTTTACACTCGAGTCTTTCTCGTTTCTACGAAGAAAATTTTCCTGCGAATTTTTCGCTGGCGTTTTTCCTTAGTGCTGGAGATTGCGACCCACAACGTGGTTGAAAATTTCACCTGTTTTCAAAAGAATTTTTTCCATTACTGGGATTATATTTTTTTGTAGTTCAAAATTATTTTTGTGTGAATTTTGTTGCGACAAGGAAACGTGCAAAAGTTGTTTCTTGCGATCAAAATCTTGTGCTGAAAGAAACGTTTTTGTTTGTATCAACTGCTCACATGTTTTTACTGCCTGGCAAGAGCAGAGGAGGACCAAGGTTCAAGAGGACCCAAGTACCTGGCGGCAAAACATCAAAGCCAAAATATTAATAAATCACCTGTGTATTAGGCAATAGGACACGAGTACAACTCATAAAAATCAGAGCACACCTCTGGAGTGCCTCTTACTCTGACCTACTTTTCTTGACTTGGGAACAACATGACGGAGATGTTTGAAACTGAAACCTCAGGTTGAGGATTGGTTTGCGGTGCGTACTCGCCAGTCAAAGTGCGCAGTATTTCGAGGTAAAGTGATTCAGATTACTCGGGTGGATACAATATGACGTCGCTATTGATTTTGCCATGAGCCACTGATCGATCGTCCCCGAGTCTGAACATGTTGTATTGGCTCCGATACACCATTCGTTACGAGTGTCAGATTCGGACCCAACAGGCGCCCAATATATTTTTTTGCAAATATTCCAAGCGGGCGAGGACGGGGGTTGTGTGCCAAAAATTATTTGCATCAAAAATAATTGTTCTTCGTTCAGAATTTGGCGGCACTGATGCGGCGAATATGGAGGCTTCGTGTTTCACGCAAGAATATTTCTCGCACAAACATTGATCAAAATTTCTTGGTCCCACGGAAATAACACGCGTACATTCGTGCTTCCAAGTTGGATCAATTTTTGCGTAGATATTCGTGGGAACGGACGCAGGAATGACAAAGACGCTGCTGCCATCGCGTCGTTACTTTCGCTTTCATTATCTCGGCACGAACGCGATGAAAATGAGGAATTTTCCCCCATTTTTTCCTGAACAAAGAAGCAATATAAAAATACCTGGCCTTGATCCCGAAGCCGGGGTCCTTTCTCCTTCCTTTTCTCCTGCCCTTCACGTTTCTGTAACAACAGCGAAAAGGAAACTTTAATGAGATTTCCAGTGAACAAAATGGCTGCCATTGTTGCCTCCATCTTAGCAACAGGACTGGAGGAGGTCGGGTCAATATGGCCCCTGCAAGCGACGCGAGGGTGGAGAACGCAAGACCGGGTTCTCACTGACCCAAATTACTTCGTATATTTTATTTTTTGACAAGATGATGAAGCCAGAGCAGTGATTAACGCTATCAGATAAGGCTTATTAATTGGGTTGGGGAGACCCTTCTGAGGGAAGGCATCTGACATGAATGTTCACATGTGCTGCAGCTTGAGGTAGGAGCGACTGCAGGCGCGCCAAAAATCTAATTTCCCAGTCAACGCGCTTCCCGCTTCCCACCCGAGGTATTGCCAGGGAAATCTGGGTCGCACTACTTCTTTTTTTCTCCTGTATTTTCCCTCAGAATTTTTTGTAATTTTTGAATGTGATTTTCTTTGTTGAATGTTGATGTCGTTGATGATTTGCTTTGTGCCCAAAATGGAAAGGAAAGACTGCAACAAGAATGTGAATCTTTCATCTTCGGTTTGTTCAGGTGATTGCAAAATTTTGTGAAAAGAAAAAAAAATACTGTCGGAAGGTAGATCTTTTATCTTTGAAAACCAGACCATTTTTGATAAAAATTTGAATTGCTTCAGGTGGAACAGAGATCTGAAGAAGGGCTCAGCATTTGGGGACAACATTTGTCATCCGTTGGACATTCCAATCTCAGAGATACGGAATCGAAAAAGGCTCAGGCCAAAAAGGCGTAGATCTTCCATGGATATGATTTCAAACTTGAGCTTTGAGAAAAAAGTGTGAGTCAAGATAATTATGCTTTTGTGCATACAGCCACGGGTGCCTCATCTTGTAATAGAGGTGTATTCTCGCTGTGACATCGGGGGTGAGTCAAGCCCCACGACACACAACCTCCATCTTAACTCTCTCAAGCGAAAGGATCGCAAAGAAAAAAAATTGCGTAAAAATACCACTTAACGAATCATCAGAGCCCTCTGTCTACAAAAACAGAAAGTAGAAAGACATTTTGGAAAACATCTTGAGCTACTGTGAGACTGGAGAGAAAATCAGGTTTTTTTCCTCTCTGTGTGGGTCGGAACTGGTTGACAAGTTGACATCTGGCCTGGTCAGGTTGCACTTTACACGTAGCAAATGGGAAAAGTTGTCGCGATCGGATGGGCCTCGGCGCGTCGTTGTGCACGAAGTGCCGTGGCAACACTCGGACGCAATTAGAACTGGAGGACCTGGTCGTAAATTGATCAACTTATGACTCTGCTGGTGTTAATTTGTGGTCAGTTCTGAAGACAGAGAATTGTCCAGTGGGCAGCCCGCGACATTTTACAGCAGACGTTCGTCCCAGCGCAGGCACACACGCACCTATTTTATGGAGCCCTTGGTACCTGCTTCTGTCCACCTTTCTCGCACTGCATTACACCTCCGTGCCATTACCCTTGCACCTCTGCGCAATTTTTGCAACTTGTGAGTCATTTGACATCCAGTTACAGTGACGGCTCTGGACAAACAGATCCATTGTAAGCCCCCGGCCCCTGGGACACACTGCAAACATGACATTTCTACATTATCGCCCAGGCGAGTACACTGGGATTTCTGCTTCAATTTGGAATAGATTGCTTTCCTAATCCTGTTTTCCCGAACTAATACATCACCGTCGTCGCGCAGGATCTCCCAAAGAAAGTATTCTGCCGAAGATGAATTGACAACCAAGGAACAAACTCGTTTCCAACCCAAATCGCTTTTTGAACACAACTCTACAAACCTTTCTCCCTCACACAAAACTTTTTCTTCGCTCAATCGCTGCCACATTGTGACAGTGAAAATCGCAACTTTTATGTGTGTGCAATAAAACCCAAATCGGCCACAAAATTTGCAACAAATATTCAACGAGGCAGTAAAATATTGTAGCATCGACTCTGATGGCCGGATTTCTGTATAAATCAGGAGGTGCAGGTAATTTGTCAGGACAGAAGGAATTCTGTCAGGTGGCATTAGATAATGAAGACGATGGATGGGCAGCAGGACCGAGATTCATCTCGCCCTGTTCCGCTATAGCGACGATCCTTCAAAATCCGTCAGACCCCAGGCACACTGGATGCGCCACGGGACCATGTGCACGACAGTGGATGCCATGTCCCACTGTCAAACAGAGGGACACAATACATGACGTATCCAGGGTGAGACAGGCCTCCCTCCCTCCCTCCCTTCACGTCCGCCTGTTCTTAGTCCAACTGGAGGAAGGAAAGGCTCGGCACAACAGCCCGAGATATGGATCGAATTCCTGCGTTTTGGGAAGGTCCGGGTTCCCACATCTAATCGCATCGCTTCCCCCATGAGCCTCCAAAAATTCTGCGCTCAACTCAAACAGCTGCGAATCCATTTTTGCCCCAGTGGAAGTTGCAGCTCATTTCTCAGAACCATTCAAAATAAGTACTGAGAGAAAGTACATCCTGTGACTGAGGCACGCGGATACAGGATAATTTCGCGTGACACTCCCAGGCGTGTGTACATACAGTGATTATGAATTGCCACCGAGCTCCACGCTCATAAACTGGGGTGATGGATCGTGTTGACAGCCTATAAATAGGAATGTGGGTCGAGATGCGGAGCCAAGCGTTGTAACGGGTGGGGCCTGGATCCAGGAGGATGGTTTCCGGTGTGTTGGCAAGCATAACTACCGGGATTGGGTGTGGGTGGAAGACCCATGCATTTTTGATGCGTCCGTGTGCGTGACGAGTACGTGTACGTGTCTGCTGGCGAGACTTGGCTATTGCAGCGGACGCAGACACACACGCACAGGTGAATCAACAGGCCTGGAGTTCAATGCCAGTTTCCAGGAAAGACGCATAAACGGAGCCAACAACAGACAGTCAACACAAACACATATCACGTTGCATTTACGTGCCCATCAGTCCTTTGTTGTTGTATTTGTCCAGTCAAAACACATTGATCTGGCAGGATTTTCGCTCGACCCTTGGAATTTCAGCTCTGCTGCCCTGGATCCACACGTCATATGTGATCTGACCCGGTTCCAGTCAACTTGTCAGAAAGTGGTCCTCCCCCTGCCCCCAGACTCTCGAATGGGTTTTGGATTGCAATATGCTGGAAATACGAGCAGAAAACACGTAAAATCAATTACACTGCCGTTATGAGCCACTTGTATTGTGATCAAGATACGGGGATATGATGACCAAGTGGCTGAGGCTTTGCCAATCTTTGCTGTGTTTCTGCTTTGGTGGATTTTACTGCTTTAGTATGTTGGCCTTCTAGAGGTACTTGTCTTCTGGACCCAACGCAATAGGAAATGCATTTTTCTATTTTTCCCAGAGTTAAAACCCTGAGTCAGATGATCTGAAAGATAGAAACTGTAAATCAATACTATTTCTCTGTGGAACGCCTTTGGTTCTTTGTGCGTGAAAACGAAAAAGAACCGGAGAAAAGCCGAACAAAGAATCAATCGTTGAAAAACACTAGAGACACTGACAGAAGGCAGCCGGGCTGTCCGCCATTTTGATGGATTGTTTTCGTTGAAATCTCAGCCAGATTCTGAGAAAGTATGTTCTGTCAGAAAAATCAGCGAGTACTGAGTAAAAAGGTCAAGCCATTGAAGGGGTCAAGATACAGTTGGCAGCGTCTTTCCATTTCTCAACAACGGCGCTATTGTTGACGTAAAACGAGAAGTATGTGCTGCAGTACACGTACGTGTCTGGTGAAGATTTGCCCCAGTTCTGCTTTGGCCGACAAAGATCCTCCCTCAAAGCTGTTGAAATATTTAGGAACAAAGAACAACACTATCCATGCACCACCATTGGCTTGACTTTGCAAGTTTTTCGTTTTACTGAACGAATTTGAAACGGAGGAACAAAATTTGAGTTTTTGATGGACAACGCAACGGCACGAATGAGAAGGAAGCTCAACCTCAGAAAATCAGTTGGCAAACGTAGACTGAATGACCTGGTTTCGTCCATCTTGGAAATACTTGACCATTCCTACTGAATACAGCATTTCGGGCGGGGGTCACTCGAACTGTGTCACACAGAAACATTTCAACAACATTTTTCTGGTGCAAGACCGTTTTTGGGTGCGGGAATAAAAACAGAGCTTTGGTATACCGCGAGTGCAGTGCAGCGACAAAACGTCTTCCGTGGGACTTTCACACAGAGTCTCACACAGGTCACGCCATTTTCAAAAAAATCGAACTTGCTCTTGACCTGGAGTCGTTCTGTCCGTCCTTGAGCGGAGGTTTACTATCTCAAGACGCCTTTTCACGAAAATGATTACACATTATGGTTTCAAATTCTTTTGTTTATGTAAATAGGGTAAAGATACTACCTCCTCTCTCTGCATGGGGCTTTCCTAAGGGTACACCCTCAAATCGTATCGTCTGCAAACATTTTGCATACTGTGGCCACGACTGGCCTCTCGGAAAAAAGACGAAGCGTTTTAGGGACGCGGAGGGTGGGAGTTGAGCGTTCAGATGCGGAGTAATCGAGGCCCAGTTACATTTTGTGACCTCGGACAAACAATTCATTTCCTACCGCGTATTCAGTCGCCACGAAATAGCGCAACACAAATACAATTTTTAGCTGATCACTCATGTCTCTCAGATCACAATCAATGTTGGTTTTGGAAAATGATGGCAGTGAACTTGGCGAAATTGTGCAGATTGTCACCGGGTTCCTGCAGAGTTTCCCTTGTCAACGCCACAACGTGACCCGTGGCAACGTGACCTGTCAGAATCACGTGACGAAATCATAACATCCAGGGGTCAAATTCTGGGAAGCAAAAAAAAAAGCAGAAGTAGGTTGTGTATGATTTGTGTTACTAATAGCTGTGAATAGAAACGCAAAGTGAAGGATGTTCGTCAGATTAAAAATACCCAGTCACGGGAACGCAATTTCCCTCCAGGAGGTATGTCTCTGAATGAGTCAAGACAGGAGAAGCAAACACCACTCGCAGTGCAACAAGAAAATGAAAAGGGAAAACTCCTGGAACTGGAACATCCCCTTGTTGGCCATGAAAAACACCGAGAGAGATAAAGCAAAATGGGTGCCTGTTGAATTTTAAATGGCTTCTTCGCTCCCCAGGAACCAAGTTGCAAAACCATGTTGCAGCTCAACGCCAATTGCAACAAATTTGCAATTTTGAGCTCCTCATTTGAAAACGCGCTCAAGTCGTTTTCGGAAACACTGAGTAGAAAGAACAATTCATTTTGAAGTGTGCAAACAGGAGCACTTTTCAAAATCTCGTTTGTGGGCCACGAAAACCATTTTCTCCTGACATTTTGAGCACAACACTTCAACAAAACGAAATCAAGAATTTTGGGCAAAATCAAGAAATGTTGGAAAACAAACAGTCTTCTTGTTTTTGAATCGCCCAGTAATGTGCACGCAACGTGAAGGTTTGCGCACTGCAGTGAGAACAGCATCTAGGTACCTGTAAAAACCTGTAACACCGCAGGACGTGATACATCATCGCAAAAGCACCGCAATTTGACAACTTTCATCTTCAAAGTCAAGAAATACAGCGCGGAAATAAGTTGGGTCCGGGTGACAAATTCGGAGGCGATCCATCAGGCTCTGAGTGGGAGATGGGAACTCATTCCGCGCAGCTTACAACTCAAATATGGGGGACATCTATCTGCGGGGGAGCATCCACCAGGGGGAGGGGTGCACGGGCGGGGCGGCGGGTGTGTGTGTGTTCAAGCACGAGTGGTGTATGCGTGCGTGTGTGTGCGTGTGCGCTCGTATGAAAGCACGAGCACTTCAGGTTGTTTGACACTTGGTACGAAACTGAACGAAATTTTCAGGAAGGCTTTGATGAGCACTTCTCGCATTGACAGACTCCCTGCCTCCAGAACTGGCGTCTCCGTGCCGACAGCGCCGGGGCAAAACGGACCTGACATCCATTTAAAATTCCGGAGCGAAGTTGTGAGGCGGAAATAGGGACGCGGGCCTTAGGTGGATCAACGGAGCCAATTCCTCACGGCTCGGGCCATACGTCAATGTGACAGGCCAAGATTTGACCTATCAGCGCGACTAAGACTGCAGGATTACGGTTCATAAATATCTTATGACCTACTTTGCAGAAACGTCAATAGAGCGCGCGCTCCTGGGGGGTCGTCAACACCTGCAACTCGTGTCCTTCTCTGACTTTGATGACTTGCTGAGGTTGACGCTGATTTTTCTCCGGACGTGTGGGCTGTCCAGAGTGCTCCCCGGTCGGGGCGGGGTCCCCCTTCTCAGGAGGGACTCCCAGGGCACGGTGATCACTCCTTACTGCGTGATGGATTCTGCGGCCAGATGCACTGGAAGGACCTCTGCCTCAGGGTCAAAGAGAAATCGCCAATTTCCAGGCAACATGAAGTGAACTGGGAGAAAACGAGGTGGCTCGGACATCAGAACCCCTGGATCCACCGCACATCAAAAGTCCCATCTTTCTGGCGAATGACATTTATTTTCCACATCATCCCTACTGCATTTTCATAGCCCTTGAACCACCTAAGTAGCCAATTTATTGGCGGGTAATAATGTATGCACACTTATAGGGGTCATCAGCAGTGGAAAATCATTGGCATGGCAGTCATGTAACGTGGTGACTTACGACCGTGTCGCCAATCACACATTCCAAATAAGAAGCAGCGTGAGATTTCCGCCCCAAAAGCCGAATTCTGATGGATCCGTAATCGGATTAAAATCCGGAGTTCTGAGCCGCGTATCGCACTGACCAGAAGCATCCTACCTCTGTGGACGCGGAGCCAATGCGTTTCTGTGAAAAACCCTCAACAAAAGGGGCTAATCCAGCAGAAGTATGCAGTGCCTGGTTTCTATTGAACAAGCGCTCGAGGCAACCCCCCCACACACACACACACTCAGATAGATCCCTTTTGTGCGCTGCGTCATTTTTCCATCGAGGTAATTTTTTTTTCAGGGAAAGGTACGGTTTACTCGGAGGTGCTCATTTTGAGCAAAAGTTCACCTGTTCTGAGAAAGGCGGCTCTTGCTTTGATCTTCTCAATCTGCCCCCGTCACGCAGCGCTGATCGCGGTCACCAGCCATGCGTGCATTACTTCACCCCGCACGTCAACGGAGCAGGAGACCCCACTTGGTACCATCCCACCCTCAGTGAACGGCGCCCCATTTCTCATCCCGTGATGAATACCCCTCCGAGTCAAGGTCAAGGATTTGAATCCATATTTGGTGCGAAGGAGGGGCGGACTCCAAAACCCATTTCTGTCAGCAGTCTGAAATTGATCAAAAGCTGTGAAAAATGTGAGGAGTTCTTGATGCTTTATCTCATCGACCTGACCCGGAACACAAGGATCCAACTTTAGACTTTTCGTTGTCGTGGAATGCAATGGATGCAGACAGCGTTCACCCAACTCAGCCAACAAATATCACACCTGATATTTTGCAGTCATTGCGAAGTGGAAATTAGAAATGTCAGCCGTTGGGTCAATCTTGGCAAAAGTCAGTGTACAACCAGGCCCAGATCCAGAGGGACCTGTGAATCCCGCCCTGCAAGACAACAACCCCACTCCCGTCTTGCGTCGTCTTGTCACACATCTCGCACAACTTCTTCCTTCTGTTTGAGGCGATCCAGCTGCACACATCAGGCTGGGTCGGTCTCCCTTCTGGAAAAGCTGCCGCCCCCCCAGCAAAAAAAATCCTTGATCCTCCCCGATGACCTTCACAGTGGGTCCCGCGTCAGATAAAGCTGAATTTTGCTGCGCGCAGTGGTTGAAGGATCTGCGCTCTGCACCGTATGGCAAATATCCAGCCGACCTTTACAGCGAGCCAGATCAAAGGAATGCCTGCGGCCACATCACTCCTTGCAGAACACATCCATCCACCAGGTTTACGAGCTCTACTGTCCAAGTTCCTACATCCCCCAATTCGAGTTCCCTTGTTTTCGCAGCAAATTATTCCCTTTGAGAATATGTGTTCAAAAAGGCCTCTGCTGATGCGGGGAAGACAGATCTGGTTGGCCTCGGGAATTGGATCAATGTGGCCCGAGAGGTTGAGGTTGTAAGGGGCCTGAGGTCGGAACCGTGCAATCCCTCAGCATTGCAAATTTGACCTGCGTCTGCTCGCGCACCAGCCCTTCTCAAACGCAGCCCAAATTGAGTTGGGTCTGTGGAATTTTAACGAAGAGGGGCGTTTCAGCTCTGGCTACGGAGATTGCATGTGATGCTTCCCAGCAGATTTTAACATTGCATTCAGCATCAAATGTCGCGAATGGGGTCAGGTTGGTTTGTGTCCTGAGAACGTTGGAAATAGTTCTCCGCAACCTGCAATGCCCCTTGAAAACAGGTGCTCTCTACAATGGGAACAGATCAGGTCCAGCTGGAGGAATTCCTACACCACCTCGTGGCCTTGATAACGGTTGTTCTGTGCAATTTGTGAGCGGGCCCACCCTGGCGTGGCGGGTAACACGGAACACGTGGCCCCGCAGATCCGGCTCCGACCTTCATTCTGACAGGACGAGTACCGTGGATCCAGAGTTGGACCCCGGGGGGGCGTGGCCCCTGGGCATGGGGGGGGGGGGGGCACCCACACCAAAAAAAAATTAAAGTGGGATAGCCCTGTTTTTGCACCAGACGACACGAAAGTCCCGGC
>JAAUXT010142348.1_pt1 | contig 17327 bp, 16 predicted proteins | sample 7278171 | NCBI WGS metagenome assembly JAAUXT01 (sample SAMN14350112, study PRJNA611818) | marine sediment metagenome | isolation source: surface marine sediment (1.8m) | place: French Polynesia: Moorea | collected 2018-08
GCGACCGATCTGGGTCACGATTTCGCTATTGTTCGAGCGTGTGCCGATCTCACACTCTTCCACTGACCACATTTGTGTGGCTCAAAATCAGATCTGTCTTGCTGTAGAAAAAAGTTCTGCCACTGCAAATTGTGTGAGAGGCCTACTCACACAACTTCAGACTCAAAAGTTTTATTCCAGTCTCGATGCAAAGCATCTCGACTGTCAAAAAACTTTTTCGTCTGGCGTGGTGTGAGCAGGAGCTTCTCACACGCTTCGCAGTGGCAGATCCCTATCTTCTTCCTCCAACCCAACCAACACCGTCAGCGGAAAACGCCTGAGAAACGCCAAAACTGGGTCCGATTCGAAGGTCCAGCTTCTCTCACCAGAGACAGACCTTCCCTTGTCCAAATGGACACAGAAAACATGCGTCGCACTCAACATTGACAGACGCGACTTGACAGTTCAGGCTCTGGATATGGCAAAACAACGCCGAACAGCAAGTCATCACAAGAGCGCGATGATATTCTAGACGCGGGTCCTAATGGAATTTGGCCGCACTGGACGTCTGTGCTGGTGATAAAGGACACGACTGGGCGTGTGCGTCCAACAGAACGCACAGGTCCGCAAGGAAAACAGCAGCCAGAGCTTCCCTCCGGTCGCGTTTCACTTCTCAGGCATGCAGTCTTCATGCAGCCATGAACAATCACTTCCAATTCATCGAATTTGTTCCTTCTGAAACAAAGAGCACAACTTTCAAAAGAGGAAGGAGCACCTTATTTTCTGCTTGGGTGTGGTAAGAAGAGTCTTCGTTTGAAACTTATCTCTGCTTGGCAACAACGACAATTGTTAACATTTAAATTTAATTTCCCTCGAGTCGAACCACAAAGGCAAAGACCTCACACCTTTTTGGGTTCTGAACAAACGTTTCCAGAAAAGCGTGCGATAAGATTTGTCAAAGTGAGCATAATGCTGCTGAACTTGTTTCCCCACCACGAGAGCAGTGAAGATTGGACCCACAACTTGAGCGCAGCCCCCTCCCTCCGCCAGGACGTGCCTGGCAGGAGAAGTTCAGCTCGGGATCGTCTTCCTTGATGACTTTCTACTTTCCTTATTAGGCTCCCGTGCTCTCACTTGAGATTTCTCGCTAATTAATGAAAGCAGTAACCCAAGCCCGCGAGTGGAGGGGACAGAGCGAGCGACCTGCCCCAGCCAATTCCTTTTTCAATCTCGAGCTTAATGAAGAAATTCGCAGCCTGATCTCCACGACATTTCTGCACAGTCCTTGTGAAAAGTTGAGTGACTGGTCTTTCGCCTGTTTCCTTTTCACTTCTTGCCTTTCCTCCCAAAAGCAAAGGCAACTGTCCACGAAACATTTTTGTGGCGTTGGGGGTATTCAACTGCACTCCATAGACTCTAAAGAAGTGTCTGACAACCGTGGTTGCGAAAATGTTTTGTGAAAAATCGTTTCAGCACATTTGAAGCAAAAACGCCCAAACCATTCCTGCAACACAGATGGACCGATGCGTCCTTTTTGCGGCGTCTGATGTGGACAAAGAGCCGCGCTGAGAAGTTCGTCAGATGAAAGGAGTTTTGAGGTGGAGCGCGCGAGCGTCAACTTTTCTGCGTCTCAAATGTTATGATTTTGTCAGCAATTAAGTATTAAATTTCTTAAAGTAAATTTAATAAACTATCGCGTTTGCTCTTGCTAAAGATATGTTTATTGTGTTTTCTACCTGACACCTCAGTTGAAAAGAAAATGTATTTTCCCTTGGATTTGCTTGGAAGTAAAGGCAGACTTAAACCCCTGGAAACTTCAATAAGATTAAATTCTCTCGTATTATAAAGTGGAATTGCCGCCACTTTGTATCACTGGGGAACCTGGTTGCCATAGCGGTTCCAAAATTGAAGGTCTTCCCAACAAGCAAGTCGCTTTGAAACGAATCAAACACTGGCGTGGAATCCAATATTATCCACACAACTCCATTTGCTTTGGAAAGTGCGAAATGCCAATTGCTCGATATGCAAGTCACATTCTATGACAATCTTGTGACTACAAAAGCACCAGCAAAACTTTTAACAGGGCGTTTGCATAGGTGTAGGAACAAAGCACCAGGCGCAGGGACACCGTTTTCGTGATGTGAATTCCCAATACGATTTGAAGAAGGGTGTTCGTTTCCATGGAAGCCACAGCGCCAGAGAGAGACTGAGCCCCCCACTCCCCTCGACAGGGTACCACCCTCAGTGCTCATCACCTGGTCCCGTCGTTTATGAAAATCTACATAACAAATATTTGAATGTCTTGCTCAAACACGGCACGATAATACGCTGGTTGAGTTTCTCTTCGCATTCGTATGCAAAGTTTAGCATCAGAACTATCGAACTTTGCGCGAAGGGGACAAATGTTTTCACGCGAGTTCACACACAGCCCATGCAGCCTGACGAAGTTCAGCATGCCCTGTGAGAGAGTTGGAACCAGTGGTGCCCGGTGGGTTGGGGGGGGGGAGGCTCTGGTCCACGTGACCTCATTGTGCCATGTCCTTCTAGGGCAAGAGCACCAAGTGGTTAAAACAAAAATTTGTTTGAAAATTTAATACCTCGGCCAGGGTGTCCCAGTCCCATTGCATTCCATTACGTCTTTGGGGTGCGGACCCTCTTGTGTGAAGGGGGTGCACCAAGGGGGTGCCTGCAGCTACCTTCGGCGCTGCTTCTTGTTTTCAAATGCATCAACACAGTCCGTAACGCAGGGTCCAAAACAGGTTTCTGCAATGTTCAGTTTTGTCTCTTGTGTTGGAAGCAAGGAACCTTGAGAACAACCTGAACAAAGGAAAAGTTGGGCCCCAGTCGTATGAACACGGTGCGTCCCTGAAAACCTTTTATTCGCACAAAAGGGCATCGCCCAGCCTCGGAGCGCAAACCACCAAACAACACTTTTTGTAATCAAGTAGAACGGGAGGAAAGCGGACACCTCATGGCCCCCATTAGGTCGCTTTTCTGGCTTATAAATCGTCTTAAGAAGCTTTTACATATGTCGAAGATGTTACATTAGTGGTAGAATGGGTCAGGCCCGCAGTGCCATTTAGAAAGCTTCACATATTGACAGTTCTCATTCAGTTAGAGATACAGGACGGGACGAGACCACCTGGATTGACATATTCCTGATACAATGATGACATCTTAATACCAGCACAATCTCAATTTATTCTTGCAGCATGCATACAGCACACACAAACGCTCCTTTTGAAATCTGACAGCTTTTCAAGTGAAGTCCGATGCAGCCTATTCGATGGGGAAATAATTTGCGAAACAGTTCAGCACATGGATGATGTAATTCAAGTACCTGGGAACAGAATAAGACTAATTTCAAACATTCAAAATTTTGGAGATAACTCAGGGTTCTTCAGGTGCAAGCAAGAAGCACTTCAGACCGTTGCTGCACAACTCAACCGCGTGTGTGAACCCACGTTTTGGAGCCCGCACTGGGCGTCTCTGCTGAATGACACCGCGGCAATGATCACTCCATACTTCCCGTCCCATCCACAGACAGCCCCCACCCACCCCCCACCCGAGCCAGAAGCTTCCCATCGACTGTCCTTTATTCTGCCACTTTCCCTCGGACAACTTGTTGGGCACAATCATTAAACGGCGCGAAACTCGATCTACTCGTCTCATTACGGTGTCTGTTTTCCTCCTGTGCAGACAGACCGAGACTCCGAGGCTCGAGAACCCAAGCTGGCCCCAACAGATCCCGTTACAATGCACCCCATTTTCACGATCTTGTCACTAAATGGCACTTGGAGTGCCTTCATTTGCACCGACTCTGGCTGAACGCTAACACGCGTCAGCGCCTCTCGCCTTGTCCCTCCATCCAGTGGCTACAATATGGCAGTGAAAGGACAGTTTGATGTCCACAAAAGATTCGTTTTCAAGTTGAGTCACCACACGAAAGCTGTTTGAGTTCACAAAACTCTGCTGGCTTTCAACACACAAAAAAGCTCATAGGAGCAACACTGAGCTGAGCCCTCGACAAGAGAAATGTTTGCCCCCCCCCCCTCTGTCGTCTCAGCCAAGTAACTCGATTTGCGCACAAAACCGGACGACTCCGTCCTTGAGACGTCCATCTGTTCCTCGTATTCTGTCTGACACAAATGGCACAAAAGATCTGGACACCACTTTTACGCGAGAGACATGTCCATTTTGTCACATACGAAATTGTGTTGAACCGTTTCAGGGCTTGTTTGAGCCGAACCATTTCTTACTCTCGTCGCGTCCACTCACCCCTTCCTCGCACGACTGCACCTTCCTGGACGAGTACTACTCGCCAGGAATTGGGATTGCCGTGCCACCAATCACGCAGCTCCCTCAACTTCACATATTCGACTTCTCTGTCTTGAGAAAGTAAGTTGCCTGGTTGGTGAGCTGACCAAACTTTTTTTGTCAAGCTCGCCTGAGTATCTGACTCTAATTAGTATCTGACTCTGCTGAGTATCTGACTGGGATGAGTTCCGAGTGTCTGATTCATGTATCTCTGACTCAGCAAGGCATTTGACTCGCCTGAGTATCTGACTCAGCTGCAGATGCATGAGTATCTGACTCGGCTCACTTTTGACTCGGTTGACGGAGGACTCGAAGACTTCAAAGCGCACAATTCACAAGTGCTCGAGTCCAAACACCTGTTCGTTCAACAAGCGGTTGCAGAAGTACGAGTAATTTGTACCAAAACAAACCGGAGTGACTGTAAGCGATGAGCGCTGCAGATGTAACGTTCGGGGCGAAGCTTACAAACACACACAGTAAAGTGTCACAAGTGGAGGATGCACCCGCGGCTGCGTTTACGTTACGTTCGCGCTGAGCTCGATGCAATTCGAGGACCAGCCAATGAACACGCATTTAAAAATTGGAATTTAATTCATTGCTTCTCAAATTGACGTGCACTGCAAATCCCAACATCCGCTAAATTAGACTTTTCTGCCTGCATTTTTAATCCACCATTTGGAAATGAAAGCCTGTTGCTCTGTGGCAGTTTGTCAAAACACCATGAACGCCAGAAGCTCCACCAGGAATTCTGCACAATTCAGATGCGACTGAGCAAAACAATCACTGGGTTTTCAAGGTTTCATCTGACTGCAGATCTAGATCTACCTCCAACAAAGGCATCACAAAATTCACACAGACCTGTGTTCAGCTGTCTGTCAAACCTGGCAAAACAGCAACGTTCAGCTGCCAATATGAGTCAGAAAAAAATTAAAATAATAACTTGTAATGGATGGGAGAGAACCTGGCCATCATCAATCAGTGTCCACGGCCGCCCCTGATTTAATAGAATTATCATTGCGAATACACAACAGCACTCAGGGTCCACCAGTCGCAGCTGAATGCGAGTACAGGCCATCCAGGTTCTGTGAACAAATGAAAACAGGCAAAAACAGTTCACCGGGGTATTTTTTTTCTGGCTTGGTATGTCTTTGGATTTTCAAAGCTTCGCAAAACGTCAAACATTCCTCAGGTTTGTTGCCACTCTGGTGCACCCTGGTGAGTGAGTTGATTCTACCAAATCTTTTGTGCACCACGAACATGCAGAAGTGAATGTTTCACTGGTCCTAAAGAGACACATTTGAAGCAGTGCATCCTCTTGTTTGACTGAAACGCCGTGAAAATGAATCTTTCGAAATGAACGGGGGGCGCATGGCCAAACTTCTCAAGGTTTTGAAATGGTTCGTCTTCAGCGTTTCCACGCGTGCGTCTGCTCGTAATCCCACGTTCGTCGATTCGCTGTTTGCTGTTTGCGAACGACGCGTGTCTTGCGTCGACTACACAACAAGATTTCTTGCTGTCCGTGAGGTTTCAAGACAGTTTTGAAGAACCAAGTCTTGTCGCATTTCGCAGCCAAGACGTCGGCAGTTTGCGGCTCGGCACAGAAAGGCCCGGGTGATCACTCTATCACAGGGGCAGTGCGGCAGCTCACCTGTAGATTTACAGCCACCAAGCAGGCGGCACTCTCTGATCCCTTTGTGATCACAAAAACTTTCCAGTCTTAATTACTGTGCCGTGAGTGTCGGGTTTCCAGTTCGCATGGCCTTTCCCTTTCGCCGTCCCTTTGGTGATTCGTATCGAGCGTGTTGGGCCCAACGTCCTGACTTCGTGGCACGGAAAAGTCGGCACGGCAGATCGGAGAACCTGCAGCTGAACCGGACGAAGCTAACTCGGTGGGAAATTTTCACAGAAATAGAAAATCATTGATACCCTGGTGTGTCATGCTGTGTCGTTTAGTGTGCTAAAACCAGAGAAACACGCTGCATAAATGCGATACGAGTTGAACAATTACATTTTTGGTCAAATTTCTTTCAACAAATGGGGTTGGCAGACATCGATTACACTTCACATTTTCAACACAAGTTGCAAACTGCTTCGTGAAGGTGACGGTTCGTACAACTGTGACCCGCGGGGAAAATGATGAGGACCATCAAGTCGGAATCAACACAGTTCAGCACGAGGTCCGACAGCGAGAAAGGAAACGAAAAACGGCGGAAGCGTGTGTGGTCGATCCACACAAGTTCATGACAAAATTGTAAACAAATAACTGGCGTGATGAAAACACTCGCGAGGTGGCCCGCGCACGCAGCCCTTTGCGGAACATATTGATAGGGAGTGAAACCAGACAATACTTGACACGGGCACGAGTCGGCATTCCAAGGAGCTGCCGACACTGAGTTTGAAATGTATAGGGACTTGAGGATGTAAACTGACCGTCCTGATATTCCCGTATTTGCACAAAAATCTATGGCGTGACAAATAGGCCTTTATGAGTGGAAAACAAAGTCGCTAGAAAACTGGCAATCAGGTGCAAACGATACAACTGCCTCTGAGCAAAATTCAATTTGCAGCCACTTTGTGTTGCGCCCAAATTCCTGGAGACAGGGGCATAATCCCCGTGATTCTGGCTCAGTTTGATGCCGTATCGTATCCGAGTCTTCAACAGGCGAGCTATGAAAGGAATACGCCAAACGCTTGAAAACATTGCCTTTCAAGTGATGTGGAGTTGCCCCGTATGGAGGGAGTGGGGACGCGGCACACAAGGTGACGTCGCCTGAGCGCAACGCGGCGTCGAGGCTACGCCAGCAATCGTATCCACCTTCAAAACTGACTCATTGACCCCGCCTTTTAAGATGCTACTGATTTTATGCGTGCGTATCAGAAGAAATACGAAATTCGACTCGACGTAAAAGGTCCTAATTTGGCATGTAAACTCGCTATAAGTTAACCAAATACGGGGACTTTGTGTTTCACGTATGACAATCACTTTTGACAAAACACTGCCAGTTTCTGTCACACAATAACATAATTTTAGTAACACGGCACTGTAACTACACAGATCATTGTTTCACATCAATGCAAAAATAGTCGTATTCCTGCACAATCCTATTGCAACGATTTTCCAGTAAATTTCATCCGAAGACGTCGCACGTCTGTGAGACTATTTCCCACACACCCCGCTGTCAACCCTGACAAGTCGGAAACCAAACACTGGACGCGAGTTCTGTTTCACAAACGCACTTTCTCTCTGCTCGCAGGAACAGAAAGCAAAGTGCACAAGTCTGATGATTAGCAACAGCAGCCACTGCTCACAGTCCACGAAACAACAAAACAACGTTCACATGACGAACACCTCGCATACCAAAGAGATCGAACAATTATCATTTTTCACATTGTTCCTTTGTGCAAGTTTCTCATAAAGTGACACCGGGTTTGCCTCGGCTCTCGGGTGACGGCGCTCTCAGTCTGTCCCGGGTCCCCTGTCCGCTCGGCCCGTCTTCACTCAGTCCACTTCCCTATTCTTGAGCTCCACAAATGATCGCATCAGGTTTCTCTAATTGATGGATCTTCCATTTGCAGATTTTGCCATAATAAATAATCCACAATCGGAAAAGTGGGGACTTTCTTGTGCTCAATGCTTTTTAGAAGATCGAAAAGAAGTGGCCGCAACGTCTCCACTTTCAGGGTCCTCGTCATTAGTTCTGCAGCGAAACGTGGACAGGATTTTTTCTTCGCACTCGGTGAAGGACTCAACAGTAGAAACTCACAAACTGAGCTTCTTTTGGGTTGAAGGTTTGAAAGTTTCTTGACGCGCAGACGCTTGCATTTGGCACGGATTTCAGCGCGACTGGTAGCGGCGCGCATCTCCAAATTCTTCTGGTGTTGAAAGATCTTGCAAGATTTCGTGCACGGAAAACGGCGGCTATTTTGTCTGCAGGTTGTTGAACATCCGCAGTCGATGTGCAACCACAACGCGTTGCAGACTAGCTGGTGCTGCTTTGGAGTGGTCAAACAAGGCGTGAGAATATCCACTGGCGCTGAGCGGTGCTGACATCTGCACCCAGCGAGCTGCTCCAGGAGCGCATTGTGCATTTCAAACTGCTGAGCAAGAAATTCTACGAGTTATGATGTGCTGTGTCAAATTTTCGTGCCAACGTTTTTCCACTTGTTTGTGCCGTGTGACGTCAAAGGAGAGCTGACGTTACTTGCGTCAAGCACTTTCTGGATGATCAGATATCAACCAGGTGTCCGTGAGACAAAGAACCAGGGAAATATTCTGTTCCCAGGTGGGTTCTGGTTTGGAGCACGGGTCCATCCAGGATTGACCAATCAATTGTCCCACATCTCTGTCTTTCCTTTTGGTGCGAAACAAATCTCCAAAATCTTCACTCAAAAGGTTGTGGTCCAAAGAATCATCAGGTCACGGTCTGTGGGACAAAGATTTGGTGAAACGCTTGATCACAGGCCCTGCTCTTTCGGGTTGGTGGGGTCTTTCTTCCCTCTATTTGCTGCAAAAGATGTGTTGAGAACCCAGTGTAATGATCCTGCCAGTAAAAAGTCCCCGGTTCCAGAACCCCTCCGACCCCACAAAACATCTTGGCCACCCACTGTTGCACAACCAGAAGAAACATCGTCGCTTTCACACGACGGAGCAGTCCAACTCGGAGTTGGGGCTGGACTCTTGTCACGCCTCAGCCTCATCCAGGAGCCACTGCACGGTGCTCCTGAAATCCTTCTTGATGGCTATAAGTTTTCAACTTTGTTCAGTTTTCGAGCAAGTCCAGTTTTGAAGAACTGGAGACAAACATGAGTTTAACTGAGCAAACGTTGTCCGTCTGCAAGCAACTCTTCATCAAAGTCAAGACGTTCTTGACACTCTCACCTGAAGAAGCTTCTTCCACGACTTCAACGAAACAGCACACTTCCAGGGAATTTTTTTCTGAGATCCGTTGGCACTTCGCACTCACCTTGATGCATGAAAGAAAGCAATTTTCAGCTTCAGTCAGCTGAGTTGATCAGAACAGGATGACGAGGGCCGGACCAAGAACACCAACTCACACCTTCTCCATCATCTCAATCGTTTGGAAAATGTTGAATCGGTGCGTGTGAGTGAAGTACCCCAGAAGTACTCGAGACCCTGTCTCTCGCCACTCACCACGCGCGCGGCTTCTACACGCATTGTGATCGAGGACGGTTTCCTGCTCCTCAAAAATTTTAAGGAATTTGAAATGTCCATCCGAACAATATTTACACGAGCAGCACGTCGAAGTCACCGATTCCTTCACACAAAAAATCCTCACCAAACGTGACGCAAGCAAAATGTTGACAAACATTCGGCCAAAGCCAGCGTGGACGTGGGAGTGAACATTGAATGTACTGCCCACGATAAATCCTGTGGCGCAAGAAAAACACAGCAGGTTTTACGTCAGAGTGAGTTGTTGGATTTTGTGAAGAACAAGGACAATGGGTTCACTGGTGTGATCTCTGTCCAACGCCCGCGCTCGGAATTCACTTTATCAAACTTCCGTTGTCCCTCACTTTTGTCCGTCTCATATCTGATTAATTTTGCTGGTTCTCTGTTCCTCTGAGAAAAGCCTCAGCTTTGTTGTCTCCTGCTGTCCTGAACCTCAGACGTGCGTTTCGAAAGTTCCAGCAGGCGCAACAGGCACAGTCCAAACAATGCAGCCTTGTTCAGAAACCCACATGCAAAACCCGTGGAGTGGAAGAATGAGAATGCGGACCTGTGGTCGCTGGAACCAAAGACACAAGGGACAGCAGCTCAAGATATCTCTCAGGAACACAAAACGACCCCACCCAAAACACAAAAGTGACATCACAGCTTCACCGCGTGTGTCAGTAAAAGGGACAAAATGTGCACGTGAGCACTCTAGATCAGCGAAAACATTTTTTTCTCTCCCATTCACTACAGCACACGGATCAATGGATAACAGTTCAAAGTCGCCCAGAGTCCAAGCTGATTCCGACGTTTGTCCACAAGAAAACGCCAGGTACGAAGACAATAATTTGCCCAAAAGAACCAAATGAAACAAGAACACTTGGCAGTGTGAAGACACGCCACTCTGGCAGCACGGCCCTCATGTCCTCACCGGCAATATGAACAGAACCGTTTCACTTCCACCGGGTGGAGGGTAGTCATTCCACTGCCCTGATGACACATCAGAATTTGTCCTTCAGCAGGGCAGTGCCTTCTCACTGATTTTCAGGGAAGGTTGTTCCTGCAGAGTCTGCTGTCACGAACTCCATGTCCGGGGGGGGGGGGGGGAATCCCCTCCTCACTCTGATTTTGCCACGATTCATTTCTGCCGAGGTGTAGGGTGTGGTCTCTCTCCTCGCTCAGACATTGGCCCTTTGGTGGACGGGGGGGGGGGGGTCCTGTCTGCATCTCTCCAATGCGAGAAAAACACAGCCTTGTGTTACATTACTTTCGAGAACTTTAAAGCAGCCTCACAAATCCAGTGTCATATTCGCCGCATTTATCGTGTCGTTTTCGCTGCACTGACCAAGGTCAGAGCTGACAAACCGACAAAGGGAAAACGCAACAATGCGGAGTCGCCATGCCGACCGCGCAGGAGACGGACCTGTGTAAGGGCTCAGGCTTCGTTTCAAACTCATTATGAAATCACAATGGAAAAACTAAAATGACTCAGACCTTAATCATGACGACAACGGATGACCACGACACCTTTGAACCAGGCGGAAATACACCACACGTGACAAGCTGCTCTTCTCCTTCAACCAAAGCTGAACCAAAGAAATCCGGCTCCGCAGGTGTGTGTGTGTGTGTGTGTGTGTGTTCTGTGGTTGAACGTTTGGAGAATCTTTCTTGGGATGACCTTGGGAATTGTCCGCGGTGACACCCGGTCAGAGAACCAAATCTGGAAGTACCCGTGATGCTCCATACACTGTGTGTACAGTTGCCATATGTGCGCGTATGGAGTGAACTTTGTGGTCATTTCCTGTTGAATTCTTTGGGCCAATAATGCCAACAATAAGCAGTGAGACTCCCGGCGCTGTTGCGCATCTACGGCAGGCAAAATACAATCATTTTTGAATGTCAAAGTTGGTTGCGTGGACCTTTCCATTCTAAATCTGGTCCAGAAGCTGCTCTTTCGTGAATGTGTTCTGTTTGTCCAACTGAGGTGAAGGAAAAGTTTCTGACCATTCTCACACTCAGATTCGTATCAAAAATTCTTTGCAAAGGACCCCAGGAAAGTTTTCGTTGTTTTCAGGTCCAAAACACCCGAAGTGTTTTTCAACATGACGCAAACTGGACAAGAGAAACCTTCCTTTGGAGAAAGAAACACTTGGAATTTTGAGCCTCGACACAACCGTGTCAGATGGGGCCCACCGGCTTCGCAAATGGTCAGCGGTGAATCTGCTCGTCTTCAGAAAGTGTTGACCATTTTGCTGTCTCTCTCACGCTTTGCCGCGGAGTTCAAAACATCACACTGATCACGTTGATGCACGCTTCTTGCCAGTTTCTCTTTCTTTTGTTTTTCGACATTATTTTGTTCCGACAGCTGAATGGTCAGAACGTTCTGAAGCACTGAACGCACAGGTTTGGTGCCTGATTTGTGTTCAGCATCGCACTCAATACGAATACAGAGAGAATCACAGTTGACCAATGCGCCCCCCCCCAGTCGAACCCAATCGCACCCTCTGACTCCCTCTGGTGCCCAGCCCCACGAAACTTTGTCCCGACTGAACTTCAGGACACACAACTCGGCAGAGATTTGCTCCGCGACATGTTATCCCAATAATCAGAACTAAGAAAATCCAGTGAGCTCAAACTTCATCACGCGACATTTTGTTGTTGAGCAACTCCCGCATCTTTTCAGCACTTCTCACTCCTTCAAAATCCCAGAGAATTTTCTCTTTCAAACCCCGAGAAAACCTCTCAGCAGAGAGAGATCACCTGCAAAACGACAAACTGTACTCGTACGAACAACAACACTCCAAGTAAAGTCACAAGCGATGAACAATTCCAATTACCTCAGCAATTCTACCTGAAATTTAAGACGTGGCATCAAATGCGCAACAAACACCACACACAGTATCGCGTGACCAATACTTACGAAGTCCATCTGCACTGGCAGAAGCTCAGCATACTCCTTGGACAAGTCTTCAGCCATGTCTGAAATCGCTTCGTTCGTGACAGAATCGCCCATGTTGGCCACAGTCTTGTCTCACAATTTTGAAATCGCAAAATGTTGGACGCCAAGGTAAGCGTTGGAACACTGCATGGAGGTTTTGTTCGGATTGAGTTGAAAGAAGAACAATAAACTCTGCCCGGCGGATTGCTTGTCGCAGCTCGCAGTCACGACTATTGGACATCGCCGCGCGGCGCGCCAGGCGCGCGACGCGGGAGCGGCGCCACGCGACCGCTGCCGCCCCGCTGTCCTGTCCACGACAACACAACAGCCATCCCAAAGGCGTCGGCTGCGGCACTAAAACGTCGCCAAGGCTACAAGAGCAAGGCAACATAACTGGCAATAAAGTGCACAAGGATTAGAGTTGATTACCTGGGTTTCGTCCTCGGGGTTTGGGGAAGCTGTGTCGCGCGCGGCGTCCGTGTCGTCACTTGCTCGCCGCTTGGTCCTGGAGACGGTTGTCAAGGAGCTGGTGGTCGCTGTGGAGACGCTCGTTGTCGAGGTCTCCTTCGACGAGTGCGTTTCGTCCGACTTGCTCGTCATTCTTCCTCATTTACTGTCACGTCATGTCTGGAAACAACGGAGAGGGGGGGGGGGGTAAATTGTCGCGATCCCGAAAAGTCTTCTGTCTCAGACGCCAGAAACGTTCTTTTGGTGTGGCCACGTCAGCGTGCGCTGAGTCACAAAACTGACCCGCGATTATCAAGAGTGTTGCAAGCGCAATCACGGGTGGGGAACATCCACCCCACAACCACCGCGCAGAAAAACATTCTCACCTAAATCTTTCAACAAACAGTCCGGGGGGGGGGGGGTTCGGATACGTGCCCCCTGTGTGTTTGTTCACCAGAGCCCCACCCCCGAGAACCGTTTTCTTCACGTCACGCGAGCGTGAGACCAACAGCGTGAGACCAAGGACACACCGAGCGTCACCGTTACTCCGTTCACTGCGTGGGGACATACAGGGACGCTCTGACAGTTTTCGTTGTACATAGGGATGCTGGAATCGCTCCTGGCCGTGATTCCGGTGTTCTGTTCCCAAAATGTACAGATTCACACAGCCTTCGGATCACCGAACTCCCGCCCTTGCAAAGAAGATTCTCTTCGGAGGATGCCCTCATGTCTCCCTCCTTTGCAAAAAGAAAGAAAAAGAAAAAGTTCCAGAAACGGAACCAGATCACTCGTCCCAATCGCGTACCCGGTATTCAAAATGCCAGCCGATCATCTCGAATGAATGCACACGCAAATGTGATCAACAGCGTCCAAGTTACCACACAACACAGTCCAACAGCTGAGAAATTAAAGCATGAAAACTCATTGCAGAAAACAAGAAGAACATGGCTGATCTTTTGAACTGTGGCCTCGGCAGAGAGAGTCGTGACAATGATTCCTTTTCATTCCCGCTGCAGTCCATGGTCAACTTTGACTGAAGCTTCACGAAAACTCCTGGTCGTGGTGCAGGTAAATATTTGAAGCACAGCTTCCATGGTTCTTGTCTTGGGGAGAGATAAGAAGTTCATGAACCCGCGGGAAGACTTGTTATCCTGCAGGAGGCCTTTTGCTCTGCATCCAGCTGCAGACGCGTCGCTGTGAATTCGGGGCGAGAAGTTTTGTACGGTGGAATACCCCGCAGGCCACACGGAGCAAATCGCCACCACAAATCGCTGAATTTGACAGCTCACAATTCTCTGGACTCCAGAAACACTGAAGTCAAAGATTTCACAGGAAAGGTTCTTTGTCGCGTCAGTGCGAAACCATGCACATTGGATTGTCTATCAAGACCTTGTCAAGCTTGTCCAACACCCTTCTCGAATCAGTTTCGCAATAGATTTTTACGCACGAGCCACAAGCGAAGACTCGCTGTCAAAAGAGCAACACAAAGACGCGCGTCGTGTTGCGACGACGTCAAGGAATCGGCGCGACTTTCCCACAAACCCTCGAGGTCGAGACTGGCAAATCAGTCTTTGTCACAAAACGACTGAAAAGTTTTCATCAGGCTTTTGCGGGAAAAAATCAGAACTTCAACAAATTTGTCGTCTTCCTCTTGCTCGTAGATTTGCTTCAGCGACACAAGAACAAACGCTTCCGTCCAATGAAGGGACGAAATGAGGCTTTATTTACGACGTGCAAACGATGAAAGGTCCTGCTCAAGAGTGTGCAAGTGTTCAACAACTTGACTTCTTCACAACACATGTGCCCTACTTTCAACACCACCAACATCCAACCGCCTTCACTTTGTCTCAAGATTTGTTCACCAGCCCTCCGCGCAAAAAGGCGCACAATTTCAAAATATCAAATTTCAGCTGCTTTTCCTCTAAATTTCAGTTAACAATCCACTTACTTTCATCTTGGATATATCCACATGGAGAAGAATCAGCTGATACTTTGTCTCAAGTTTCCTGGCCGCATGTACAGGGAGAGCTGCAGCAGCAGTAATCCCACAATACCCCGGTGCATCCTGTGCCTGCAGGGTGCGGTGCAGCTGCCCTTCACGCTACTTCTACTCCTGCAAACAGAAGAAAAGCAAAACAACAACATGCAGATTATGTTCGATGAAAACTTCCCAATGTTTCCTCTGGGCGACAGAGGTGGTGGCGTGCATCGTCTTGTGTTCGAACTGTTCGGTCATTTTTCAAGTCTTCAGCTTGTCTTTTTGTGCAAAGCGGCAAAACAATGTTTCTTTCCGAAAAGTATCAAACAAACAAGAATCGACATCAAAAAATCCATCGCTTGTGGCACGACACATCACACTGATAATTGGATGCCTTTACAGGGCATCTCCCTCCCAGCTGAAACAGGGAATGCCACTGATCTTGGCTCCACACTTGTTCCCAGAGGCATGGCGTGTCCACATTTGAACTTGGAGGTGCTCTCCCAGAGCTGCATGGGACTGAAGGAAGGGTCGAGCTCACCGACTGAGGCATTCCGCGTGTGGAGACTTGGCCCCCGTGATTGTACGGTCTCAGACAAAACAAACGTGGAAGGCAGGAGGCGAGGGTTCCAACTCCCTGTACACATCATGTGGTCAGTATCCACAGGAAGTCTGGCTGCCATAATTGTTGTTTCTCCATAACAGATATTTTGTGCAGGTTTGCAGCAAAAAGAAACTGTGCCAAACACAAGTCTTGATTCTGTTTGGACAACCAAGAACACAGCTTGAGATTCTCCACTGATCTGTGTGGGAATTCTTTTCCATTCTTTCACTTGGACTTTGCTTTCTGGAATACGTAATAGGTGCAATGCAATCTACCAAACATGTAATCTTTGGGGCGCCTGGAGAAAATGTCACAGTGAAAGCTGAAGGAAAGGTCCCACAGTGCTTCACGGGCCAGGTAGCCAACAGCAACAGAAGGCCCTGAGCAGCAGGTTGAGGTGAGAACTTGTCCTGAGAATCAAATTCTCACAGCGAAAGATGTGAAGGAAATTCACTGATTACGGTATTTGTTTCGTACAAGGTGTAGACAATGAGAATCTGAACATCTCTGTCTGTGGAGAACCTACTGCCTGAAATTCTACAGGCAACCAGTCCACACACCACTGCTTTCCAACAGCCAGATCAAGGGTGGGAGCCAAGGGCTTGCATCCGTTCCCCACCGAAAGCTTGTGCCTCACAGAACCCTGGGGCAGGTCACCGGAGGGTCATTGTGTTTGTGGTCCCATTGCAGGTGGATGCTTGTTTGTCTGATTCTCAGTGCTCAAGACAAGGGCACATCCAAAGACTGGTTCCTGGGCCTCGCCTGCCCCCCCCCCCAACCTCAGGTGCACAATTTTCTTCTTCCACACGATCTGTTTTGTGTTTATGCAACTTGACCCATGGATCCTGTTGCACTGGTGGGCTTTTGTGTGCATGGATTTCCCTTGTTCGCAGCCCCCTTTTGCTTCTAACGCTCAGGAGAAGAATGAAATTTCTACTGTGATGTTGTGTCACTCTTGAGGTGCAATAATTGGGCTTGGAGATGATGAAACGGCAACAGTCAACTGTGTTTCAACAAAGAGCTCAAAATCTTGAAATCACAGTTCCACCCCTTCCCAAACTGAAAAAAAATTCAACAGTTTTGGGGGAATTGAGGAAAAAGAATGGTTGATCAAGAGGCAACAGAGGGATTTTACTTTGGATTGGGGGCATTCACCCTTGGGACTTGACAGGAACAAGTGCAAATGAGCACAATATCTTTGACAGCTGAGAACCTTGTGTGAACTTGTTCAGTCACCAGAAACAATTTCATTCAATGTACCAATGGAGCAACAATTGCCTCTGCTGGCCACAGCATGCCACTGAGACACATGTGTCACCAAGGTGCTTTCAAACCCTCATACAGGTGATATCTATGTGTTCTGGCCTTGAGGTCGATGGGAAAGGACGGGTCTGGGTCTATGTTGGGGTGTGGTTTCCCCACATGTTCACCCTCAAAATGTTCCCTTCAAGAGATGTAGTTTGTCTCCCTGTCAACAAACGTGAGAGGTTGACGTGGACCAGTGCCAGGAAGATCTGGCCCTTTTGGACGAGAAAGTCGAAGGTGGATCACACGTGCAGAAAGACTGGATCTCAATCCAGATGCAAGAATCAAACAGGCCCAAACACGGCTGGAACACGCGACCCAACCACAATTTTACTACTACGGCACATTTCTGGCTATTGTCAGAGAAAATCAATCCGAATCCAAAACTGTAAACTTAGTTTCTTCTCACCTCGTGGTTTTTCCGTTTGTGTCACCAGAAATCCTCTCAAATTTCACCTTGTGTGGAAATGCACTTCGTGTAAGGTGTGACGTCAGCGTCACAATATTAGGACGTTGTTGATCGGCAGAACGTATACACAAACCAAAAGGAAGTATTCCTCTAATTTGGTTCACACTGGTGTCAGAA
>JAAUXT010099570.1_pt1 | contig 17325 bp, 18 predicted proteins | sample 7278171 | NCBI WGS metagenome assembly JAAUXT01 (sample SAMN14350112, study PRJNA611818) | marine sediment metagenome | isolation source: surface marine sediment (1.8m) | place: French Polynesia: Moorea | collected 2018-08
TCTCAAAATAGCCAACCAGAGTGGAACAGTACTTCTTTTCTGAGTCACTGAGGAAACTCCAGTCTTTCCTGAGATATCACAGTGAGGGCCAGTGAAGATCAAGAACTTATATAGATGATCCAAAAAGTGTAATGAAATATTCACAGCCGATCAAAAGATATCAGGGATGATCGGTCACTTAAATTTCTTGCCTCGTATCCCAAGCGTCCACAAGCAAGAACTCATGCTTTGCAAAAGGGCATCGAAAAATCAAAGGTTTAGTGGCCTGCCAGCCAGTTGGTCTTTCTCTGTGAGGAGTGCCAGTCATGCAAGTCCTGTTTTGCTTTGAGAGAGTTTCTGTGACGGAAAAAAAAGACAATGGTCCTCACAGGTAACTGTGCACCACACGTCATTCTCAAGAAGGATCTCACGCTGTGGAATGTTGATCTCGCTTTGCTGTCGTCACCCGGGAAGTGCCGCCCCGTGGCGTGAGAACCCTGTCGACGCAGCGGCTGAACACACAACGGCGAGTCTGACGGGCGCGGGAGACGCGCTGCGGGCGGCGCGACGTGAGAACGTTTGAGCAGATCTCGCGTCAGGTGTGGCGGGGGGACCCGGTGCAACGCGATCAATCCAGTATCGCTTTTCCTGCACTGCTTTGTGAGACTCTGGCGCAGGTGCCTTCGTTCTCTGCCACAAAGTTGTCAAAGCCTTTGCTGATAAAGCGACCTTTCCAGCAAGCAACCTCATCCAATTGCGGAATCGCGAGTCGAACCTTTGCGGAGGCTTCAAGGTAAAAAGAAATGGTGAGTGCCGCCATCAGAAGAAAGGTGCGCACACTCGTGTGATTCTTGAATGAATGCGATCAACGACAGTACGAACGTCTCAGCAGCTCGCAAGTTCCCAGGGCAGTGACACGAACTGGTGAGTTTCCTTCCCTGGAAATGAAGCCTTTTCTGTCAAAGACTCATAACATATAGTCACTAATGGGGTTGGTACGTTAACCTTACACAAGCAAAATATGTGGTTAGCAATAACAAAGTCAGCCGGGTCGGGACTCCCGCTGCCATCACAGCCGAACAACGGAACTGAACAACTTCAGCGGGGATTCCAAACACGATTTGTACGAAATTGGATGCCATCAGGAGACCTACTCCGCTCTTGCTGTGAAGTAAATTAAACGTTCTTTTGATTCTTTCTGCAGACATCAGAGGAAACTGAGGGATGTGAAATTGCCGGATGAACCAGGTCACTGGTCGCCAGAAGTTCTGATTCGATTTCATCTGAATGTCCACGTCTTGTGTCTTTGTATCTGACTGTCTCTTCATGCGACAATGGCACCGTCAACGAGGCGGCTCACATTTGGAAGGAAGTCGTGTCGCATGTACTCATAATGATGGCCGCTTCCTTCCGCGCAGTTCCCCTAATGATCCACGTGGTTCCTGGCAACAGCACGATCACAGGGCTCTCTCGTTCACGTCAGCCCAGCAAGCCGAGCCTAATGTACGACCCGGTGTCAGTCGCAACCCTACTCGTCGACGCTGAGGCGGCTGCGGCGGCTCTCGGGTCTACACAGCGCTCCTTGAACAAGTGGCGCTGCGGACGGGTCAAGTGCACAGAACATCGCCACAGCCCGGGGTACACACACGCACAACGTCACAATGGGCATCAATCAGGTGCTGTGGAAGGATGTGGAAAAAGTCATCGCGCGACAAGTCTGCTGTGCTCCAGTATCTGGCTCGTTCCGTGCAGAGAAACTCCAAAGCCTGAGGGCACACAAAGCGTGCTTCTCCGGAGGGAAAAGTCTGAAGCAAAGGACAAACGAAGAAAATACTGTTGACTCGCGTGAGGCATCAGCGAGAAGAACGCTGAGAAAAACACGCAAAGACCTTTCCCTTGAGATTTCCTGCAGCGTTACGAATACTGCGGAAAAAGCTTCCTTTTACCTTGCTTTCCTTGCTTCAGAAGCCGTCATGTCGATTATTGTCAGCGGCACGAACTCATGTTGAATGTCAAACCTCCAAATTGAGCCGTAATGCCTGACCCGATGTCACTTGACATCGTACCAACACCGAAGGCCAGATGAGCGCTCCTGCAGTGAGGCCACTTGCAGATGACACAACTCTGGCCCAGTGTTCGTGACATCCAAGACATCTGACAGATTGTATCAGACTGAGAAGCTGCATTCGTTGGCTTCTTTTGTTTTCTATTCATCCCGCCTTCAGATATTCTGTTCTTGGCCAACGAGACACGAAGAGAAATGGACGCAATACTTCTGGTTCCTCGAGCAAGATTCAGCTTCAGATGACATCCTTGCTCAATTGGTTGTGGCCTTCTACGTCTGATCCTTCTTCAGGATGGTCTGAAGTTCCAAGGGCGGTAAAGTAATATTCCCCATGCTTGGTACAAACCGGTGAGCAATTTTGTTCCGATTTTGGAAAGGAAAACAGACAAGAAGAGCCATGAAGTCGTGCCGAACCAAGACTCAGGTTGTGGCGGAGGTGAAGGTTGCGGTGTGGGCCTCGGCATCGACAATCCCTGGCCCGCCGCTTTCTGCTGAGGCTGCTGTGCAGAAACGAACTCTTTTGTGATCAAGAGCTGTCAAAGCTCACACACACTTGAAAAATTTGTGTTTGTAAAATTTGAAAACTAAAATCAATCCGCAGTCACCAGTGAGTTCCCAAGTTTGGAAACAGCTGCTGTTTCGTGTGCTTCACCCGCGTTTAGCATCCATGAATCTCATACATAAAACAATTTGTCCCAAGAGTCGGATCCATCAAAGATCTTGTCAGAAAAGGGCGTAGCACGCTGTACATGCCGAGCATCCATTCGACGTTCCGATCAGAAACGAGGCCGACCTACATTCTGCTTTTCAGCTTGGCAGTGACCTGTAGTTTTATTCAATCTCGGAGTGGGCCTGTCAACGTGCACAAAAGTATCGACAATTCAATTTCGGTCCGTGGCTGAACAATCTGGATAAATAGAGCAAAATGTTGCGCAAGATGCCTTTGGCGTCACCGGCCAATTGTCCATGCTGTAGCGAGACACCGGGATGGGGAACCAAATGGAGAAAAGTCAAAGAGTCGGAGCCATTCCGGTAGCAATGATAAGCCCATTTACCCAGGTAATGGCATTCTTTTGCCAAGGCAAGGAATCAATTTGTGTTTGGTCCACACGAAGAAATTGCTGGTCTCCTACTGTGTCACAGATTCCACCGAATTGGACAATTCTATTTGCGAAGCCGTAAGCGCAGACTTCTAACTCAATTGCGGGCACATTTCACGCGATTTACCCCAAATCCAGCTGCACGGCCACACGACCAGACCACTTCCAAAGGAAGGTAAAGCCGCGTGATAAGAGGCGGCAGGGCAAATCTTCGTCCGACGACTTGCTTATCTCCAGGTGCAAACCACAGAGCTTCTTCTCAAACACGTCGAAGTCTGCCCCATTTGAAGGAAGAACTTCTCCCCTCAAAGAGCAAACAAAATTCAAACAGCTTCCCCATTCCACACAACAACCGAGGAAAACCAAACAGTGACTCTCGATAACGAGAGCTTGGTGCACCATGCGAGGAAAACACGAGCTTGAGAGAGAGAGAGAGACAGACAGACAGACAGACAGACAGACAGACAGACAGACAGACAGACAGGTCCTCAGAGACAGAGAAGGAAATCTTCGGAGAGAGACAAGGAGGTGGAGACAGAGACCACTCAAACGTTTGTTTCAAACAACGGTGGGAAAATGCTTGCCCATGCCTGGAAATTGAAAATGCCGGTTTCTTTTTTTTTCAGAAACCAGATCCATATTGGTACAGCTCTGTTTACATTGGAAACATGCGTACAAAGCTGCATGGGCGTGCGCCGTGTTCCAGCAAAGTCACTTCAGTAACTGATGCCAACTTGACAGCTTGTCAGATTCGCCTGCAGAAAGAGAAGGATCGCACCGCAGCCAATTTTCCACATAAAGCCTGCTAATTGCGTCAAGGCTATTCACTGGGTAAAATGACAACAATAAAATTAGGCACATGGCAGGAAGGTGAAGAGACGAACCTTTACCTGCCAATAAGTAACTCTCACCGCCAGTTTCTTGAACAAAGCCCGACTCGGAGGAGACATGGCGTTTGGTCAATCAAGCTGGAACTTCACTGTTACGTACATGCAGGGCAGTACGAAAGGGCAGTACTGCCCACAGGACAGCACGAAAGGGCCACAACAAATCACGCCTTTCATAGAGACGGCAGTCATAAAAGGTTTCGTTGAAAACTTTTCCTGACAGCAGCCTGTGCTGCTCACTGAAGGCGAAGGTCCTGCTGCAGAAATCGCTTTGGGTTTGTCTGTTCCGTTGACCAAGCACCACCACAAACTGCGAAGAAATTACATCGTACTGCAGGCGCAATGAGCAGAAGTATCATTGAGTCTTTCCACTGTGAGTTATTGAGCTGTTGCTCGCAGACACGTGGAGTCGGGCACAAACAGCCTCCTCGAGGCGGAGTGGCGCAGCTCATGACGCCGTCCGATTCACCGCCACCCGCCACCTGTCACGCCTCCGTCTCCAGCCTGATACTTCAGCACACTCAACCAGGGAAAGAAATGTCCAAACCACTCTTTTACCGTAGAAAAACACAGTTCGGCAGTCAAAAGACGAAAAAAATTCTGTCGAAGGTTGTTCAGGAACTTGTCCGTTGGCACCTCGACCACCTTCACCGACGGAAGGCCATTCATTCTGCTTGGTTTGGAGTCCGGTGGACACTTGAACAGCGCAACTCACCAGGATTCAGCACTGATCTGCAACAGGCTTTTATGCACGGAACCTGTTTTGCTGCACAACTGCACGAACAAAGCAATACAACGCTGCAGAAGTCTCTCAGTCATGACAGGATTCTTGGGTGACAATGTTCAAACTTGAGCTGAAGTCACACAATCATGATCCAGACCTCCGAGGGCGTTTTTCTCTTCTCGTGGAAAACATACGAGGGGAATCTCACTCCTCTCCGGTTTTTCCGGGATTTCTCCATGTGCAAATGACCGGAAACTTCTGAAACTTGACATGGGCATTACTCATGCTTGTGCCTTGCTGTGAGCGACATGTGCGCGACCTCTTGATCGCACAGGCATGCACTGAGTGCAGTCAAATGATCGACAGTGCATCGTGGTCGGCGGCCAGACAACAACAATGTTCACCCTGTTTCTTCTGCTCCTTCTTTGGATGGTGTACACGCCCTTGGCCAAGCGAATGGAGCAAAGGGCCACGATCAAGTTTTTGCAACGATCAGGGCAAACAGTCATGCAAATCTGGAGAGCCCTGCATGGAGTTTACGGTGGTGCAGCTCTCTCAAAGACTCAAGTCAGGGTGTGGTTTGACAGATTTAAGGAAGGCAACATCAACACTCCCACCAAAGATGCACATCGGCCAGGATGCCCAAGGAGACGTTTGAAGCACACTGCCAAGATTTAAGAGCTCCTGCAGACTTCACTTCAGCCCGGAGCACCTTCCTCAAGACCCTCCTGCAGAAACAGATTCAAACTCTGAAGACTCTGACTGATTTATTGGCCGCCGCTCTGTGACTGTCCCCGGACTTTTACGCCACGTTTTGGCATGTTTGCATGTGTTGCAGATGGTTTAGCATGTGTTGGAAATGTTGTACTTGTTCTTATGGATCCCAGAAAAAAGTTTCAGAAATTTCCGACATCGTTTCGCATTTTTTTTGGCCGAAAAACCGGAGAGGAGTGAGATTCCCCTCGTATTTCAATGGCGACAAGATCAATACTCGTAGAAAACTCCCTTGATTTAGGCCAAGCCGAAAGTTCTTCTGTTTGGAATTACGAATGCCTTCAGCTCTAAAAGAACTGTGTTTTACCAGCCTCTTGAGTTTTTCGTCCAAAGAAAGTGGCTCCCGCAAAATTTGAACCTGGTGAACGGCAACTAGAAATGGACGTTGGACTGGAGCCATAGTGAGCGATGCTCACTTTGTCGCTATGGAAATAACAAACTTGTAGACACGAGTACCTTGACAAATGGTTTTGGCCTTTCGCTTTTCGCTTCCGCAGCTCCTGTTGGTGAGACAGGACCAAAGGAAACCCCAATTTTCCTTCTGGCAGCAGCTTTTTTCTGGGCTGACAGTCAATGTTTGATTGTCCGCTGATGTCTTGTGTTTCAGCTCAGCACCCTCACCACAATTCAAGCGCATCCATCCAATCACAAAAGTAACATACGAGCGTACGAGTACAGGCGCATAGCAATTGTCTTGGTAAACGCGACATCATGTTTTTCCATTTCCAATGATTGTACACAAAAATGATGGTGTCAAATTCGCAGCAACTGCTCCTGTAAGAACTCATTGCCAACCCAGAACACGAATATGAACAAGGACGAGCTTCCCATGAATTATTGCAGAACCTGCTGCTCTCCGCCGAGACAGTATGCAGATGACTGCTTACTAATTCTGAGAGGCGCAAGCAATGAGCCGACGGGTCAACTGACAACGGGAAATGGAAGTGGTAAGAAACTAATGAATAGGAACAAGCCTCTCACGGCTTGAATTGCTCAGATTTCTTCAATATTATTTTCCCAAATACAACCTCCTCGAGTTCCAAGCGCAAAGCGACAAGAGGACCTCAATGAGCAGTTTTAGAAACGCTGCCAGTTCTTAGTTTCTCAGGAACGTTTGAATGTCAGCTCAACATCAAAGCACTCGAGTGCGCAATCTGAGCGTGCGCGTGCGAAACACGTCCCAGTGATGGAAACCAACCCGAAAATGTCGAAATGGATACTGGTGCATCTTGATCAGCGTGGACAGTCCTTCCACTGCGCTCTCCAAACACCAGATACAATGTGGATGTTTTCCACCCATTTCCGGAGGCTATGTGTGACGATGCGGTGATGATGGTGAACGGAACAACGGGTCAGGCCTGGATCAAACTGAGATGATGGTGTCAACATTTTCGAAGCATTTGTTTTTACCACGATCCACCCAGGTCGTTGCAGATGTTTTCAGTTTTGAGCCGAGAGTCCAAGATTTTTAGAGGTCTGCAAAATCTCCAGAATGGCCAACTCCAGGGTGCATTTTACGCTCACTTTTCATGTCCAAGAGCTCACAGCAAACAAAATGCACAGAACAGGCCACACGAAACTACAGCTGTAACCTGTCAGACCGAGGGCAGTGAAGGCTACAAAACGCTGGTGATCAATTATGCAGCAGCGACCTTGAGACTGCAGCAACATCCACGCAGTCATTAGTCCCAATCTGCTGAAGCACCGTAAGGAGGACTCAACTCGCTTTCCAGCAAAATCAAGTAGGTTTCCTCAGATCTCAAAGAAGCTCACACACACACAAAAAAACAAAACATTAGAACTTTTGAAATTCAAATGATACCAAAAAGAAGGATGACCAGCTGTCTGACGAAAGCAATCTCTGCAAACGCCAGAATTGGTCACAGGTGGATTCGTGGAACTCGAGCCGATGTTGGTCCGAGTGCCTGGACCTGTGTGGTTCTTCCACACGCAGCTTGACTGCTCGATCAACCCACTTCCACTTCTGAGTACGGTGTGACCTCCCAGCCACACTTCGCTCACAATGGAGACACACAAAAGACAACCGCAAGTTCACTCAGCTGAGCATTCATCGATGAACTTCTCGTGGACAACTACAAAATGGGAGACACGCGCTGTTCACATCCCTGACCTTTCTCTCTGCGGCTTGCTGCGAAAATAAAGCTGCTGCCTTTCGCTGAAGCTTCCGAGCTAACATACGAACAATCCCGAGTTATTGTGAGGCCACTTGAGGTAAATCCAGACCAAGAAAATTGGTTTTTGTCTGCAGCAAAAGGCGTACAATGCACAGGGAAGCCAACAGTGAATATCCCCAGGTACGAGAGCCGCTTCATGTGGAAAGCACTAGTCATATGTCTCACGACCTCACTGCAAACCTTTTTGCTTGGGTGTCAATGTCCCAGCACCAACACCAGAGTGCACAGAGCAGCAAATCTGTGTTGGACTACATTGATGGCTTGTCCAAGAGAGAAAATCTTTTCAAAGCAACCAAACGAATGCAAAACAAACAGAAACGTCCAGGCTGCCTGGGCAGTGACGGACACGGAATGCAATTTTTGCGAAAGTACGCATCGAAGTGCTCACCTGCAAACTTTATCAAGGCACAGACATGGATGGCTGTGATCAATATTGTGCATGCTGAATGGACGCCCGAATCCATTAATATTTCATGTCCCTTTCTCCCACTATTATTTATAGCATGTAGAAATCATTGCAATCATGCCAGATACTGCAAACAAGACGCGTACACATTGCTGGATCAATGTCACTTAAAAGCCTTATCGACCGCGTGCCGATCAATGGCGATGGAAACGAACCAGTCGGGTTCGAGATGTCAGAGGACCCGGGGCCGCTCAGTCCTGACCCAGTTCACAAAGCTGGGGAGACGGGGAGGGGGCTCTGTGGAACACAATCGTCCAAAGCGTCACGTGACCCCAAAGTCAGTTTGTGAAACGAGAGACAAGACCTGTCGGAGTTGTCACGCGTCTCGGAGATGCCGAGGTCTGAGAGCCGGATCAATGACATTCTATTTCTGGTGGATCCCCCAGATCACAATATTCTGACGTGAGTTTGTTTTCATTGAGCATTCTGGCAAAAAAAACCGGAGGGTGGCTGCCTGACGATGACATTCTGGACTTTGCGTGTTTCTACCCGCCCGTCAGTTTTGGAGAGCGGATCAGTCCTGCGCGAACCCCACAGACAACACAAGGATCAGTGAAGCTGCAGTGATCTTCCCTTGAACATCTTTCCTTCACCTCAATTGTGAGGAGGAAAATCTTTCACCTGTTCCTTGTGATTTCATCACCTGTTCGCGCTAACGACGTCTCCGTCTGCGCTCTTTGACACGCCCCTTTCTTCAGACAGTGTCTTGGCAAACTCAAGTGGCGAAACACGACTGATACTCGTGTGTCATTCTTCAGAATGATTGCGTGGCAATGAATATGTGTTCGTTTCTCTGTTCAAACGACAGAAGAAGCGTGTGTTCATCCAAATGACTCCAGCAAAAGTCAAATACGTAGATGTTTTGAACACTGGCGAAATTCTACTTGGCACGAGTGCCCAACAGCTTCCTTGGTTGCACGTAGAAAATGGGTATCAGCAGAAAACCCACATCCTTTGTGGGTTTTTGTTTTGAGTTGTTTTTTTTTTGCGTGGTGTTCGTTTTGGTTCACTCAACCAGACGTGTTTTCCTGTCGAAATGCTTCTGGACACAGACAGATGAAATGTTGCAAACAGTCCAAGTGACTTTTGTCCAGGTACATTGACTGGGACAAATGCTAATGCTTGGCGCAAAGGGTGATTGTCTTTTGTCTGATCAAAGTTTACGCAATAAACCCAACAACTGAGTCCCTGTTGATTTCAAAATCCTCAATCTTGTTGTTTCCTTGATCCAAAACTGGCAGGTATTTTACTGTTGGCTCTGGCCAAGATTTCGTTGTCTCGTTCAGACACAATACGGGATCATGACGACCCTCGCACTGGAAGCGGATCGGAATATGCTCTCACAGATGCGCAAGTACGAGAAAGCCAACGAGATTAAAAGCCACCTTTTTTCACTCGTAGCTCGTTTGAGACAACACACAATCAGTGCATGTTGTCGCTGTTATCGATTTGTTACTTCAGTACAACAAGCCACAAAACAGAACGTACAAGTGCAAGTCTTCATAGCAAAAACTAACTGATTAGTGCATCTCATAACGAGCTGGAATGAGGTGTTGTATGAAAGTACAATTCGTCCACACGGAAATAAGCGTAACGTGTAGAGCATTGACAAATGTCCTGTGGGTATGCATGCCCAATGAGGACCGTCTTCAGATGAATGTACAGAAACCTTCGTGTGGTGCGAACAGCAAAATGAACAAACCTGTGGAATGAAGCTGAGCTCATGCGACACAGCTTGCGGCAGTAAACTCCGGAATTAGCCAGCAATGGCAGTCTGGTTTTATCTGTCCTTCCTGGAGATCTTCTGTGAGCGATAAAGCAGTGAAGAATGCTTGTTAACAGTACGTCACGTACAACTGATGCCAAAGGACCCCGCACTGCACCAGCAAAAGTCTTTTCAAGAAACTGACCAATGTGCTGCGATGCCAATGTCGCCCTGAGTAGATTGCTTCGTCAAGAAGCTTTTATCCACAAATGAATACAAAATCAGACACGAAAAACAACGCCCGCAGCCCTCGTCTGTTGTGAACCTCAACTGAAATGTGCACAGGAGCAGGTCCCTCCGCTTTTGGTATACTGCAACACATTAGCTGACAGGTTGCAGCTGGCAAATCCTATAGCTGCTCGCTGCATGCAGCTGCAAGGCATCTCCATCTATGGAAGCTGCAGAACGAAAAAGCTGGCCAGCCAATCCACACGACTGAATATTGAGGTTGCGATGCAGACGAAAGATCCAAAAGCATCTATCCAGGGTCGCGCTGTGGAAAGCAGCAAAAATAAAGTTTAGAGGACCAAGTAGATCTACAAATACAAAACGGCAAATTACCACAGAACGAAAATTGACACAGACTGGGCGGGGAGAGCGAAGGCCCGGCAGCTTGAAGCGAGGGAGGTGCAATCAAAGGGCCAGATCAATAAGCTGCCTTCGTTTACACTGTCAGTTGGAACAACAACTATCTCCAGCTGAACGATAGAGCCAAGCAGCCAACAGGGAAAGAAAGACACCCATGCATTGAAAAAGCTTCTTCACACGGAACAACAAAGACACGCCGTAGCCGTAACCGAAACCGTCTTCCCGTTCAGCACACCAACAAACACAATGACGCGCAAACTCGTTCTTTTTTGGATGCATTGTCGAAGGGCAAGTATGTACACTTGCAAGCAGCTTCTGTTGATCAATGGCCACCATGTCCTGCGGTGGTAAGCGATTGTATTGATCTCATATCGACGTCAGCGCTGAGACGCCGAGTCTCCGTGGTCAATGCTGATCGCTCGGAAAGTTCCTCACTGCCGCGAGTCATGCTCATGATGGACTGAGAATCTGAAAGCGCAGCACAAGGGACTCGCCAAGACGAAAACACCACGGGAATGCTGATGAACTGAGATCCACCCTCCCCAGGTCCCAAAGTGAATGAAGGGTCGAAAAACCACCCCCACCCATCAATGGCACCAACAGACATGTCTGAGGAGCACCCTCCACCCCAAACCGTCATCCCATCCCCACGGGGTCTGGTTACAGTTTCCAGACGGAGCACGTTGACGCTGAACAACACAAGGGTTGATGCTCAAGCAGTGCTTGCCTGCACAAAGATGATCAAACCCCGGGGGAATGATCACTGGACATTCTTCCTGTGGGACATTGACTGGGCCAAACCACGCGTGACAAAAGCTGTTCTTCAGTTTCACTGGTACGAGGCTGTTTTCAGAAGTACTGATTCCTCAGCTTGTGTACTCAAAGCACGGCAATGGACACTCATCCACAAAAGTTTGTTGCTCACAAGGTGTCCAAGACCGGAATCTCAAATGCGACACGGGAAGTATTTTGCGTCCCACACGCTGGTTGCTGGGTGGTCTTTGGCACCGGATTTGGAAATGGACCGACGAATTGATCTGGATTCAAACTGACAGACTTCGTCTGTTTTTCACAACTTGCTCTCACAGTAAACTCTGCGGCAGTACAATTTTATCAGCAATGCCTCGAGTTTTCCCAGGGGTCTTGTGAAACGTGACGAGATGAATGTCGCTACATCAAAGCTGTTGCGGAAATAAACGAAGCTTCAAACATGCAGAACCAAAGAATATCGCGGACAACCACCAGTCTCGTTGTGTGTTCAACAGCAAGTTAGAAAACAGATTGGTGACTCTCGCACCCCAGTCGACTACCAAGGACCAAGAGACAACGCAGCTTGATTTCGATTTGCGCGAGAATATCATCCTCCTTGACAGACATGTGGTGTTCCAGCAAAGTCGTTGCTCAGTCTGAGTCACACAAAGGCAAAGATAGACCCGCTACATTAACACAATCGACCATCTTCCGCTGTTTGATTTCACTTTTGCAATCGAGTTCTTTTCTTCCGGATCTGGAACATACTGGGTTGCACTTGGTAATGGCTGGGATGGCTGACAGGGTCTGCTTCGAATGGGAGTTCAATACGGGTGGGATACTGTCCACACTGTTCGTATTTGGTGAGACCGAGTGTGTTTGTGTGTGTCGTTGCAAATTCTTGTCTGCTTTTGGAAACCTCCCCAAATTTGTAATTCGTGGCTATTTGCCAGTGGGTGACCCGCTCACTCTGCATGTACCACACATGCGACAACCTAATCCAGATCCACACACTGACGAATCTGGTTGTGACGCAGAGGTTACAACCTGCAGATTTTGAGGCAGCCAACTGCCCTTCACAACACCCGAGTTCCTTTCGTGCCTACTCTACCGAACAAACATAGAGTTACGACCAAGTCAAGTGCTACGAGGCACACGACGTCCAAATCAATATCGGGCATTACAAACAGTGCCACTGTGATTTCCCTTGCTCTCAATAATAACATGTTCCTTCAAGGCATTGCGTCTCTGTATGTTTGTGGGTTTTGCAGAGCGCAAACGAAACCATTTTTGGTTGTTTATGTAGCTTTCCTTGAGACGAGCGATCTTCTGCGCACAAGGGTTGAGCTCTAACACCAGTGACACACCCTTTCCTGTGAAAGATTCAAATTCTGGAGCGGGCACAAAAAAGGCGCAGCTTGCAACCGGCCTCGCATGAAGAACGCATTCTCAGCCTGAAACAGGTCGGGCATGCAAAACGAAGAGACGAAGGCCCACTCCATCGTCCGACGGGAAACTGCGCCTGAAGCAAGAAAAGAAGCTTCACTGCAGCTGAAGGCCAAATAGCTCCACTCGCTTTGTCCAAGACACGGTAATTACAAGATGAGCAGGAACAGTTCTGTCAAGGATTTCGACATGGAACAAGGGTCCTCAGGGAAGAAACAAGATTCTTCCTTCAAGATAATGAAGAGATGATTTTTTCTGTTGCTGCATGTTCGTCCCTGCTGAGACACAATAACGGGATGTTGTCGAAGGTTGTTCAGGCAAGATCACACACAGGTTTGTGACCCACCGAAATGTGTCGAACTGATCAGTAACCGGGCGAAGTCGAACAAGAATGCTACGCATAAAAAGCGTGTGGTCCATGCAAACGTTCGCAGTTCATAAATGCCTGCAAGTTCCCACATATGTGACCTTGGGTAGGTCACATATTGTTTTTAAAAACCAATATGTGACCAAGGTGAAACATCCTGTGTGTGACCTACGAATGGGGGGTAGGTCACACATTGGTTTCAAAATGTTCAGTGTTGGTCACCAGACTGATGGTGATTGCACAAAGCGTGTGGTGACAATCCTTCGGGACCACACGCTTGAAAATGCACGCAAGGTTGCACTTGGGTTCGTCGACTTTGGAGACGACCAACATGTTTCGGCAAAACGACACAATAAATTCCTGTTGTTCTCCTTCAAACTGCGGCCGGACGTCTCTGTCTGCGCAGCTTCCTGTTCAGTTTCTTAACGATCTCCTGCCATTCTGTCACCAACGCCGAGCTGGAGAAATTTACGGCGGAATGTTGCCAAGACACAACTGCAGAACAGATGACGTGACGTGTTGACGTCAAATGCACCTGCAGCACAGACGTGGCCGGGGCTTCGGCCTCACCCGATGAACTTCCGTGTTTTGTGGGCAACATGAAACAGAACAGACGCGACGCTCTAATTCACCTGGATTTCAACAAGTGCATCACTTGACCAGATCACGCCCCACAAGATCAAACGGAACCCAAACAATGAAAGACCGATCGATCACTCAAACTTTAATGAAGAAGGTTCTTGTCGTTGGATCGCAAAATTGTTGGACATCCTTGGGAGAGGTTGGTGTCGTTTCGAAAACGCTTGCATCAGAAATGTCTCACACGTGAGCTGAGAAATTTGTCTGTAGCTTCTTGGAAGAGGAACCCTGGGTTTTTGAGAGATGTTTTCCTGCAGCAATACAGAAACCTTCCAGGAAAACCTACATTCTCAGCGGATAAGAAATTGCATCAAAAGAAGCACATTCAAAAGCAGAACTGCAGAAACCCATCTGTAATATGATCCCTTTATTTTCCATTAAGCACTTTCATATCCCCTCAGATAACTGCATTGCCACACAGGAACTCGGTGAAAAGATTCTCTGGAGGGAGTCACAGAACACAGCTTTCATCTTGTAGCATGGCCATTTGATTTCCAATCCGCTTGTAGGTGACAATGCAGAGCACATCACGCAGAGGCCCCGCAACAACACTCGTACAATGTCAAATGGCAAAGAATCAGAGACAAAACTGGTGAACTTCTCTGGGGACCGCTCCCTCACAAAGCATAGTGTGCAGCACTTTTTGATGTCACAGGTGAAGCCAAGACAAAAAGCGTTGACTTCTCAATGATAAACGAGTTGTTGGTGTCACCGTGAAGCATCCATCCACAACAAGGGGTGAAAGGTGCAAAAGGAGGCTTTGGCTCTGTTTGAGCTTGGAAAATCGCTCTCGCACCTGGAACTTCCTCAATCCATTCACAACGTTGAAACACCTTCAAGCACCAAAGAAATTCTTCGATCGAACATGATTTCTGACCAAAAGGGAACGGATTCGAAGAGTATGCACCACAAAAGGTGTGAACTTTTTTCGCCAGTGCCACGGCAGCAACAGCAAACTGAATCATCTTTCTGTTGCTGCATAATTTAAGAACGAGTCCTGAAATAGCTTCCTGCTCTGGTTTGGCCCACAGACATGCGTGCCTGAAAAGACCCGCGACTCGATCGACCACAACGAAGAACAGGTCAAGAATCTGAAGCGACTTTCCAGTTCCACTCAGATTCTGATGAGGGCAAGTGATCTGACCACTTTCAATCACTCACTCACACATCTACGAGCAAAACACACATCAACCAAAACACGGCTTGACAGAAGCCATCGATTGAAAACATCGTGCTATTTTTGAAACAAAAAGAAACGGCCCAGGAGCTCTCAGGTGAACTGAGGCAAATATCGCCATATGCGTTGTGAACGGATTATGCGCAGCAAACGACCAAACAGGATGAACGAAGGAAAAAATAACCCAACTGTGACCAAGGAACGCAAAAGTTGGTCAAGGTTTTTGGCCAAGGAACGCGTTGGTAAAAAACAGATTTATCAGGCTGCAGTTATTGTCCGTGGTCCACCATTGGATGACAAATGTCGCGTCACTTTGGGGAAGGGGCACATGGCATCGTCACATTTGGATGTCAGGTTCACCACAAGTTCCAATGTTTGGTGAGCCCAAATTTTCCAATGTCCCATGACCAGGGGGATATTTTATGTTTGGGGACAGCTAATCTTGTGTCATAGTCACATGAAACCAAAAAAGTAATTTTGAATTTAAAAACCTGACATCACATTTTCCAATGTCGTGTGACCCCCGCCCCCAAGTTACAGGGTCGGTCATGTCACCTGCTGTCAAATTTGCCAATGTAAGGTGCCCCCGGGTCATGGGACATTTGGTGATCGGGGGTGGGGTGGAGAATACTTTCTCACGTGACATTGAAATCAGACGAGAAAGCGCCAGAGCTATGCACTGCGTTTCCGGCGAGTGTAAATACAGAAACAATACGAACGAAAGATACCTGCTGAAAAACAATGTCCAAGAATCTTGAACTTGCCTCAACAAACACTTCTCGTTGAAGCCAGTCCACGACGCTGACATAGCGCCGTCCCTGATGAAACTTGACAAATTTTATTACCGGAGGTGTTACCAGGCTTAATCACATTGTCCATTTGAGGTCCCAGTGGGCGTTTAGAGAAATACGCAACGCGTATCAGGACCCCATTGGCCCGTCTGACGTTGCTTTCAATTTCTCGAAGCGCCAGGTGATGCATACTGTGGGATTCTTTCGCCTCCAGAACAGTTTGGCTGATGGCAAAGACCGGCCCAAGAACTTCGGCTTCAAGTCAAAAATTTCGTATTGATGAACAGTGAAGTGCACAAGTGGGTCAATGATCAGAACGTCGAGGGTTGGGAACGAACGAAGGGTTTTCAGCTGCAAGGGATACAAACTCCTGCAAACAATCCAAAAGGGTTTCCGGGCAAGCTGTTGTTTTCAACAAGGTCAATCTGCACAAGTACCACGAACAGAATCAACAGCTTTCCGTTGTGTGAAATCACATATCGCTGGAAATCAATCTCTGTAGTCGCCATCAAGCACTTTCCGAAATCCTTTTTGTGTGACTGTGCGTTGTGTTGTTGGAGTCAGGCAGGAGCTGCTTCCCAGATGGGAGACACAGAGATGCTTTCATCTGATCAGATTTCAAAATTAGTTCTTGGTTCCGAACATGAACTGCGGCAAAAAAGGCAGTACAAAAGAGCAACGCTTTCTGGCATCATTGCAGCCCAGGGAAATCATATGACTTTATCAATGTTCCCTTTTCAGCTCGCAGTCGCCTGAGACCAACCCAGCATTCGTCTCCCTGGGTAGATCATCTTCATTCCTCATGTGCGCGTGGCCTGGCTTGGGGCTTTGTTCCATTCCACATGAAAGTCAATTGTGTTGAGAAACCCGTTTTGTTTCCACAGTTCTAAGACCAAACCATTGTTATTTTGTGGCCTTACGAATAAACAAAGCAAACACCAACGACAATTGAGAGACAAGCTGGGGATTGTTTCAGTTGCATGTTTCCGACATGGCCGTCTGAACTCGCTGATTGGAACTTGCATCACCCTGCAGCTTTCATTCACCCTTCTTCCATCGCTTCTTGTTGATTAGATGTGTCCAAAAGTGCGTCGCTCGTTGCTGGACAATTGACGTTCACAATCAGCCAAAACACGAACAACACGTCACGTCAAAATCTTCCACACTCTGAGTCGTCCTGTATTTTTCAGAGGAATACAGGTGTTTTTTGTTGAAAGTCAACGCAACCTGATATATTTAGGCTGATCAACAACCACTGGACATGCAGGTGTGTGGGAAGAAATTTGCTTGCCAAACTTCATTGAGCTGAAGTTTGTCGTGATCTTGGGAAGGGAAAAAACCTTCAATTCTTTCAAGCCGTTCAGGATGCAAAACTCTTCAAGTTCCCTGTCATTTCCCAAAAGGAAGAAAAAAATAGTTCCATGGAGCTCGCGGTGATTTGAGGAAATTTCGGTTGCTCTGATTTGGCTCGCTCTGATTTGGCTTGCTCTGATTTGGCTTGCTCTGATTTGGCTTGCTCTGATTTGGGTCACTTTTTTGTCAAAATTCTTACTTTTTTCACTTAATATTCACAACTTGGGAACTCATTTAGCACACATCCAAATGGAACAAA
>JAAUXT010125724.1_pt1 | contig 17325 bp, 15 predicted proteins | sample 7278171 | NCBI WGS metagenome assembly JAAUXT01 (sample SAMN14350112, study PRJNA611818) | marine sediment metagenome | isolation source: surface marine sediment (1.8m) | place: French Polynesia: Moorea | collected 2018-08
AGTCAAGTTTCAAAAGAATGTCAATGGCAACTTCCCTAGCAACCAGGTGTTCTTGTTACAGTTGAAATTGCTTTGCACCATCACATTTGCAGTCAATATCCCTCGTAATATTTACCCATCAACAAAAACATGTTGACATCCTGAAGATCAAAGGGGGACATCACACCCACAGATGCCTTAGCACTGCTTCTCTTGTTATTTCTCCCTTGGTATCTCAAAAAAAATTGAACATACTCATACATAAGACTCACCCCTTCTTTTGAGGTCTGATTTTGGGGTAAAAAAGTGCGTCTTATACACGAGACGGTACGGTAAGTTGAGTTGCTGAGTGCTGTAGTTTTTGCTCGTTGAAGCAAAGATCCCACAATTCTTCAGAAAGAAACTCTGGCGAATCCGCAAAAACGTGGAAACCATGAACACAGAACGACAACAACAAAAGGTACGAGGATGTATCAACATATTCTGGCACTCTGCATGTTCAGCGGGCAAGTCACCTGGCCAGTCTGCACTGAGGAGGACAAAAGAATCAGCTTGTCTGACATTGTCTTGAATCAACCACCCGTGTCTACTGCCAAACACGCTGAACATGCAGAGTGCCAGAATACGAGTATGTTGATACATCCTCGTAAGTTTCGTTCCTTTGAACAATTTTCACTGGATCTCCTTGACTCATGAAGTAACTAGCTGATTGGTTCTGGTGTACTCCAGCAAATTACTTTGATTTGAGTGGCACGGTCACGGAGGTAACAGGAGTCACCGCTCAGGCAGCCGTGTGTGCGGGAAAAATGTGCCTGCAAGGAGGCTGCCATGCAGGGCTTCTGTGCACACTCCCAATTGAAAAGCATTGGGATTTTATCAACCTTAACTTGCAAAATAACCCCTCAAAATCAAAAATTTTTCTGAAACTTTTCCAGTTCTTTATTTTCTCAACATGATTGTGTGATATTTGTGAGAGATTAAATGATTTTCTTTCATAGTGTTATGTTTGTTCAAGCTACAAGTTTTTTGTAGAGAATACCTGACTTGACTTGTTTGTTGCATTTGTTGGAGATCAGAAGAAAATTGAAAGGTTATTTTTCAGATTAAAGTTGGCCAATTCCCCATGCTTTTCAATGGGGAGTGTGGATGGATGCCCTGCATGGCGGCCCACTGCCCTGCACGCAAACTGCGTTCTTGCAGTTCCTCCTGTTCTATTTAGCTTCGTGGGCACGGTTGATACAGTTCGTACAGGGGCCAGATAGGGCAGGTGGGTAACAGTTGTGACATCATTATAGCACGTACAGGTGATACCCCAGCAGCCTTTGGGTCAGACCGTTTGGCGCAGCGGTATCGCGCTGGGCTCACATTCCGGGGTTCAACTCCCAGATCATCAATCATCATCTCCTGGTCATAATCAACTGACAAAATAATATGTACAGGGAGCAAGGCCGGAACTGGACCCCCAACAAATGCCCTGGTGGGGGATTGTCAGAACACATGTCACAGAATGACAATAACAAAGGGTTTGTTCATTGATGGTCGCGTAGCTGGCCACAATCCATGAAGGAACAGCAGGTTGGTCAATCTACCAACTACAGTTGGAACTAAAAGAGGCCTGTCGGGGCCAATGTTTTGGTTGAACTGCCACTGAACGTTTGAACAAACAGAAACAGTTTGTTGAAGTGAATAACTCTACAATGCGACAGCAGAATGAATGTCAATTGTTTGAGACCAAAAGTGGGCGATAATAGAGATCTAACATCAATATTCAGTTGTCACACACACCTGACAGCATGCTCATTGTCTGAATCTTCATCAGTTCCAGAAGAGTAATTTCTCTTTCTCGTTGGTTTCCTGTTTATCTTCTTGAAGGTACTCATGCCTCCGAATTTGTAAGTAAAAATATTTTTACTTCGCACAGATGATCACTGTTGGCTTTTCTCCTTACTCGTAGCGATTGCACAAGGCCGACCAAAAAAACACGAACCACTGACGAAAATGAAAGATGCAATCGAGCAACACTTTTATGACACAGGGAGGACACATATGATCTACAAATATATTGCAAGATTCTGCACAGTGATTTCGAGTGTTTCTTTTTGAAACAAATGTCTTGTACGTTATAACTTGCGCCAGACCTGTGCCATTGAAGTGGAAACCAGAGTCATCTATCCTACATTCTTACTTTCTATTTAGATCTGTTGAATCTTGGCACAAGTTGTGTGCATTTTCCTGTGTTATGCTTTATCGTACAATAAAATGTGACTTTTGCAAGCTGATTTTGTGTTTCCCAAGTTGATGTTTGAGGCACATCAACTGATAGAGAAACTGACGGCTGAAGCTAGCCATGAGTGTGCGAACGCCATTTGTTTTGTTTTGTTGCAGTTACTTGAATTGTTTCTGAAGAAACATACAAGTCGTAAATCCACAAACAGACACAATGGCAAACCCGTTCCCTTTCATGCACGGTATGTAATGTCTGAAGTTCATTGCATCGGCACTGCCATGGATTGTTTTGACGCGAACTCAAATTTTCTGGCTTCAAAATGACAGTTTGACGGAAGCAGCTCCGCTGGACGTGATCACATTCGGGTGGACCAATGAATGTGAGCAGCTGCTCTTTCGTGTCACGCTCGGCGAACTGCTGAGATGTGCTGCTCTGTTGCAGGACAATCTGTGACAAAAAACTGCGGCGCTTCGAAAGCTTAGCACACTTAAAATGTTTGGAATTCACTAAAATTTTGATTTTGACTGGGCGATCAGTGGAAGACCCTCTCCACCCAAACAAACGTGCCCGGTAAAGTCCCAATTTTACGCCCTCGGGCGTCTTGGGGTCGCCTTCTTTGGCAGCCTCGGAAAAGCCAAAGCCCTCACACACACACACACACACACACACACACACACACACACACCACTTCTCGAATGTGTTGATCAGATGCACGTCTTGAAAAATGTCTTGAATTCTCTCATTGCAGCGGGACCCATGATGCCTGGAGGCCCAATGCCTCCACCCCCTCCCCCGATGACAATGGCCGGTCCGAGTGGCCTGATGGGACCAGCGCAGTTACCACAGCCGCAGATTGGACCGCAAGCCATGCCGCCCGGCATGATAAACATGCTGGACCCCGCGACTAACAATCAACCGTTGCAGTTCAACACGAACAAGGGGAAACCGCCCATGCCGGTTATGGGAGAAGTACAGGAGGTGGAAAGAATCCCAATGGGTATTGTGAGAGCGGACAAAGTTGTCAGGGATCGTGATAGAGAAAGAGACACGGACAGGGAACGAAGCCGCAGTGCTGAATCAGGTGCGTGAAAGGAAGTTACTCGCACTGATGTTTTGCGTTGGCCAAATATTTTTGTTGAGTGACGAACAAAGCGTTTACATTGAACAGATGGTGGTATTGAGGGGAACGGTATGATGGGCATGATGCCGAACATTATGGGAGGTCCGATGGGCTACGGTCCGATGATGGGCGACCCGAGCATGATGATGATGGGTCCCATGGGCTTCAACCAGGTAAACCCTTCTGTCGAGATGGGAAATTTACAGTTCTGCTATTTTGAGAATAGTTAATAGTCTTCGTGACTAGGTTTGAAACTTTTCTTTGGTTTCAGTTTGGCAGTTACCAGATGGGGATGAGCATGCAGGGAGGAGGAGGAGACATTCCAGGCTCTCAAAAAGAAATCATCAGATTGAAAGGAGCCGTTCTTTATCCCCCACCTCCTAGTAAGCACGATCATTGTCAACTTAGCAAAAGGATCAAAACGTGGTGAAACTGAGAATTTTGTGACGTGTGTCAGTCCACTTGTTCATCAGGGTTCTAATTTTCGTTCCAGACGCTCCACCCCCAACTACCAGGGAACGTCCTCCTGGCTGCCGCACCATATTCGTTGGTGGATTGCCGGACAATATCACAGAAGAAATTCTGAGAGAAATGTTTGAGAACTGCGGCGTCATCTGCAGCATCAGGGTCAGCAAGAAAAACTTCGCACACATTCGTTATGAAGCAGAAGAGTCCGTGGAAAACTCTCTGTATTTATCAGGTGCGCTTTTTCATCCAACTTTCGAAGGTATTGTTCGGGGTGTAGTCTTTGAAGTTCATCAAGCACAAATATTCTCAAGGAGCAGTATATTGTGTCGTCCCTTGTCAAACAGGCTACAGAATGAAGATTGATGACAAGGACGACAAACCGAACACGGGTCGGATCCACGTGGACTACGCGCAAGCGCGTGACGACCTGTACGAGTGGGAGTGCAAGCAGCGCTCTTTGGCGCGGGAGATGCGGCACCGCAGCCGGTTGGAGGAGGAGCGCCTCCGCCCGCCCAGCCCGCCACCCATCATCCACTACTCGGACCACGAGGCCAGCATGCTCATGGAGAAGCTCAAAGGCTGGTGTCTTCCTGTCTTGTGTGGTTCCACCAGAATGCAGAATGACGGTTGTCTTCTGACCACCGTAGCTGAACAAAAACTTTGTCTTTTGCAGCGGACGATTCCTTCATGAAGGGGACGCAGGTCCTGGTCACGTGGCTGGAGCGCGGTGACTGTTCGCGGCGCAGCGCCAACACCTTCTACGGCATGATCCAAAGCGTCAACTCCCACGTGCGTCGACTGATGAACGAGAAGGCGACGCACGATCAGGAGCTGGAGCAGATGAAGCTCGCGTTCCGCCAGAGACACGAGGGCATCCTGCGTCAGAGTAAGTCAGCAGAAAGTCACTCTCGGGCGAGCGAAGTTGTGAAAACAGGCAGCACCGTTTTCGTGTGATGGCTTGGACCGCACAGAAAAACGAATTGAGGTTTGCACAGCCGTGGGTCACGCAACCGGCAACTACAGGGAACTCGTGTGTTGAAATGAAACAGGCTCTGTCAACTTGGTGACAGTGGTTCTTTGTTGGGGAAGTAAGTGCAGTGAACAGAATCAAGCAGACGAACGAAGACGAATTCGCGACTGCCTCAACACTCGCTCACGTCATGTGCGAAACACATCGGCAACATCAAATTCCAAGTCTTTGTGACTGTAAAACATGGAAGTTCGTGGCGCCGCATGTTCCACGTGTGTCTAATCTGCCCTGGTGAGTGATGGCAAAGTGTTGCTGTTGCAGAGCATGTGCCTTTTTGCCAAAACTGGTGTACAATTGGACAATGCGTGTCTGGCTGAGAACAAAGTTTCAAAAAGAGCTCCCAAAGTCTGAAGCATCACTGTCAAAATGCGAAAGATTGCATTGACCAATTGGACAACTCGTGGTCTCGCATTCAGTTTCTTCGCAGCAGGACGCTTTCCTCTGGTAAGTTTCAGATTGCAACACCAAGGATGAGCCGTGAGTATCACAATGTGAAGAGACCATTCTGGTTTTGGAAAAGGGCACATGTTCACAACCATGTGCCATTGTTGAGTGAACACTTAGATGGTAAGGCGTGCAATATGTTGGGAAAAATCGGTTGCACAGAACACAAATCGGTTTCACTGGCGAATTGGATCACTGCTGTTCGACACAGTAAGTCAGCAAAGGACGCAGAAGGCGAGATGCAGACGATCTCCATTGGAGTGGTTACGGAAACTGTGCAACCGATTTGGGAAAAATGAAACATCCCAAGAACTCCAAGCAGAAGGCACAAATAAGCCTCCTTTCGTGAACACGAACCACAATCAAATCCAAGTGATACGGAAACTGGGAAGTTTACGAGAACCGTGGCTGTCTTGGGCTGACGTGTGACATTGCTGACCAGTGGCCTTTCTGCTTGGTGTTTGCACGTGTGTGTTTGGTGTGAGTCTGAGTCGTGCAAGTGCTTTTTGGTCAGAATTCGCTGTATGTCCGTTTCAAGATCATTTTGACTTAGTAGGTACAGGACGAAAGCAAGCTCAGTAAGATCAGCACAGTAAGCCACTTGCCGGGAGCCATGGACCAGGATGTCGGTGTTCACTTGTATTTCATGTGCCAACAGGTTGAGTCACTCATTGCAAAGGACACTCCAACAGAATTTGCTTCACAGACTTTATTTTGGCCGAGTTTTGAATCTTGGGTGCGCTAGTTGCAGTGCTTTGGACCCACTCTGGCTTTCGTCGCAAGTTTGGAAAATCCAGGGAAGAGCAAATTCTGCCTTGAAGTGTCGCTTGTAAACTGGAGCAAGTCAAGGCCAGTGCGGTGCACGGAGAGAAACTCGCCGCATTACATGCTAACCATAAATGTGTTGTGTATGTTTTCTCGCCCAAAAGTGGAGCAGATAGAAAAGGTATTTTCAACTGCCGGCAAGCAGAAATCATGGGATCACTTCTCAAAAGCCCAGCGCAAGAACCTTGACATATGGCGAAAGCAGGCTGAGGTACGTCAGCCCTCATGATAGGTAGGGCTGTTACGTTCTCTGTCCCGAACCCAGGAAGTCGCCTGCGATTTAGGTTTTCACAGTTGTGCAAACTGTATGCAATTCTATCGCCTGCACTGGCACTGAAAAAGCCCCGTTTCACATAAAACTCTCACGGTGAGTACACCAGCAACAACCGAAAAGCAAACCGGGCTTGATGGTAAGTGTTGAAAGTAAGATCGCAGTCGCGCCTCCGGAGGACGAGTTTTGTCAGCCTTCCACATCACTGCTCCAGGGACTCGTGTCGAGTCACAACAGTGAACCGAATTGAATTTCAGGTTTCAATTCTTTTTTGGATGTTCCACAGCAATGTTTTCAATCGTAGCTTGTGATCGGCAACCAGTACAAAAATGAAGTTGGAGCATCCGAAACGTGAGATTAGAAATTCAGCATCGCTTCATTGTCTCGATTGAAACAGGAAATCAGGAAAATGAACCAGGAGGAGTTCCTGAGAGACCGGCAGGAGGATGAGATGGAGATGAGCGACAATGAGGAAGACGGTCCTGTTCCAAAGAAATCAAGAAAACCAGATGAACCTGGTTAGTTTCCTGTGGCTTTCGCTTTCTGAGTGTTGACCAAAGAAGAAACTGACGAAACTCACAATTTGCTCGAGCGTTCCACTTGCAACTGTTGGACCTCAAACAGTGGTTCAAGTGATCTTTTGTGAATGACTTCTGAAATATTTGTGTGGAAAGTATCGCACAAGGTGCTTCAGACACTGTTTCTTGCAAGCCTTCGTCGTTATCTTGTGTTGTCTTCACGTGTAGATCTCACCATGCCAAGGTCTGAAGCAATTTTCTTGAACGGTTCACTACAGGGTTCAACATGGAGGTGGTGCAGAATTTGGCGATGATCACGCGTCTGCAGGAAGAGAACGACAACATGAAGTGTCAGCTCGAGGCGTACAAGAACGAGATCGAGCTCACCAAGAAGGAGCAGGACAACACGGGCGAAACGAAGGTGCGTTGTGCCCGTCGCTGATCTGTCCAGATCTCGCTCGGGACGATCCGCTAAACCACGAAATTTCACCGGAAGGCGTGCCGACAAATTTCAGCACATCGTACATTGCGTGTGGTACCTTGCACTCTTGTGACGAGCGAAAGTGGCTGTTCATGGTATCGCTTTTGTTGCAGGACAAACAGATCAAGGCACTGCAGCAGGCGCTGCAGGGCATGCAACAGCAACTCATCACGTTCAGAAGTCAGAGCAAGAAGGATGAAGAGGAAGTAACGAGAGTAAGCGTTCGATAACGTTCATTTGAAACATGTCGGTTTATGTGCCTGACGATAGATCTAGCATTTCCTGCTTGTTTCCAAAAAGTGTCGTCAGTTTGCCTGTTTGTGCTCTTCAGTTACGGAAGGAGATCAAGACGGTTAAGACTGCTGCGGTTGCTGCGAGTAGCAAGGACGGGGAGGATGGAGGCGACAAGGAGGATGGGAGCGGCAGGGATGGGCGCGACGACGCCGAGCCCATAAGTTCTTCCGGCGCCGTCGACAAGCGCCCGCAGCCGCAGCCGCTCTCCGACACGGACGGACGCCTCGTCGGTGAGTTGCACATTCCGTTGTGTTCGGTGCTTGTTCTGAGCCGTCATCCGTTGCCGGTATTTCAAAATAGTTTCATAGTGGCGACAGGCTTCGTTTGTGGAGCTGTGAGGGTTCTTTGCAGGCATCTTGTCAACGTTCCTGTGGGTGCATCCGTTTGGTGCCAGTCTGGACTACATCTGGTCCTACCTGCAGAGGCTAGAAATTCAGGTACTGACAAAAATGGATTCCTGAATGCTTTCTTTTTTTGTCGAAATAGTCCCTCATTCAGGCCATCGACCGTCACGTGCAGTTTCCTTAAATGTTACGTCTGATTTCAGATTCGCACATCAGAAATCGAGGACCTGTTGGAACGAATGCCGTCAGTATTCAAACAGGACCTTATGGGCGTCGGGGCGTCTCTTGAGAAACGGTGGAAGTTCGTCGGGTTCGAAAGTCCCCTCTCATTCTAGTCACGTGAGTGGTGCAGGATTTGGCTGCAGGCAAACCTACTGGGACCATGTCCATCCTCCCCAATTTGATGATTTGAATGGCTCAGACTTCCACAATTCTTGCAATCGATTTGATTTTCTGTCCCACTGTTGGCGGTCCAGTGTAGGGGTGCCTGCGCCCAGGTTGTGTTGGATTTGGGGTTGCGTTTGCTTTTTTCGCGCCGGAGATCGAAAAGATGGACATCAACAGACTGATTGTTGTGCAGGTTCCGTCAGTGACAGCTACCGTACCAATCGTTTGAACCATGTCCAAACATGTGCTTGGAGTCACTTGCTAATAATGGCTCAGGGAGTTCCGAACTGTGCAGATGAGTACGTGTGCGGCAGTCCAGATCCAGAACACACAAAAACTCCTCATGTGGCCCGTACAAACCGCTGTCCTGCATGGAGTTCGGTTTCTCACAACAGTAGTGAGTCGCCTTGACACAAGTCTGTTTGTGCTCCTTTGTGTTTATTTGTTTGCCACCCAACTGTTGATCGGCCTCCTTGGACGTTGTCCTTGAGACAAGTAACGTGAGATGTTTGAGGTGAGTATCTGATCCAGTGAAAGTGTATTACGTGTCAATTTGATCAGTTTTGTCAATGATTTTGCTGATAGAACACCCAGTATTTGGTGCTTCTCAGAAGTACAAAGTATTGTTATGGTAAATCATGCCTTACAAAGGAAATCTGACGCCTTGTCTTCGTGCACCGAAGTGCTTGGTTGTTCAAAAATAAACGATACATCTGCTGCAGTAATTTTTGGAATGACTTCTTCTGTCGAAGTGTGAACACCAACAACACTGGTGTTTACTCGTTTGGATGAACTAATTGTTCTCTCTGGGAATTCAGTGTTTCGTGTCCACACACACACACATACAGTGGTCAGCTGTCAAGAGTTTCGCCTTTTCTCGTTGGTTGTCTTTTCCCTTTTGCCCGCGGTTATCCTCTGAAATGATGAGTGCCAAGTTTACCATTTGGAGAACCGAGCAGTTGTTTGCGACCACGGTTCTCTGCAGGTGTGCTCGATGCTTTGGGGAAACGAAGTTCACGGTCGAAAAGTGTTCGCTGCTTGAAAACAGTTCAAGTTTAAGTGACAAGAGAAGACATGTGATCTGAACGTGCGGAGTTTCGTGCTGAAAGTGTCAAGATTGCCTTCGTCTGCGCTTTATTACCAAGATTGGACTGAGCCGGAGTGTTGAGCAGCAGACCGTACGGCATGCAAATAGACTGCGACATATGCATTGAACTGGTCCGCGAGAGTGGAAGGCGATCTCGTCCGCTGGCTCTCCCTGAATTAATTCCTCTGCTCATCATTCCTCGCAAGGCTCGCTTGAAATTAGAAATCATAGCAACACAATGAAGTGAGGATATTGGATCAGCGGCCTCTACGCTTGATGCAATCATTACTGTGTTTGCGTCACAACCCAAAGGTATACTGACTGTGTGGCGTGTCATGTTTTCTCACACTCAGACTCGGGACTGAAACGTCGAGGCAATCTGACAGCGTTGTACATTGTTCAAACGATGGGTGAAAAGTACGTGGAGATGGTCTTTGTGTTGACAAGATGTTTGAAGATATTGCCCCATTCCCTGCACTTTTTCCCTCAATGTAAAGATCAAAGGGGCATAAAGAGCGAGTGTTGTGCATCTGATGAAAACGAGTGGATATTCTGGGCACAAGTGACCCGATGAAAGGGGCGAAACTTGCGCCACTGATGAGTCTCGGCTTTGAATGTTTTGTGGTGCGGTCTTCTGCAATTAATCGGCCGCCTGCCAAGCGTAAATTCTGCTTCCAAAATTTCAGGGGACCCTCCGGCGCAAATTCTGAAGACGTTTGAGAGACTTATACTCTGGTTCTTTCGTTTTCCCACTGGCGCGTCCTGAAGGGATCGGCCTGTGTTATGCACCACAACAAGGCCATTGCTGCTGAGAAATTTTTGAGTGCTCTTTGCCCCCTTAGTAGAGAAATTTTCAGCAGCTGCCCCTCTTCTGGTGGCTTCTTTGTGGTCATTGGTGACAGCCACGAACAAATTCCCATTGGCCATCAGGGTGATGGCTGACAAAATGTTCTCTGTGACCATCATCTCCCCCTTCTGGCTGTACTTGGTCCTGAGTGGTGATCATGCACTGCATGACCAGTGGCAATTACAGTGTTGACGATTGTGCTCTTGGTGGCAACGCGCCTGAAAGAAACTGCAGTGTGCTCCAGAAAGGGGCAAGAAAAATAATCGAGTCCGGATGCCAAATCTGAACATGAGGATCAGTTTACACTGGCGCTGCAGGTCAACACTACGGGCCGCAACAGAATAACTGGAAACGTGCGACAAGTCCATAACTTTTCTGGATTCTTTGCTGGGTACACCTTGATACAGGCTGTCTTGTACTCGTAGAAGTGAAGGTTTCCAATTTCTATTTCGCTTGTCAGGGAGTAATGGTGTTATTTCCTATCGCAGATAGACAGCCGCTTGCCTTGGGACCTCAAAGCTGGGATGGCTGACTTTGCGTAACACTCGCTTCGTTACTTTCTGCGTGATTACTTCATGAACACAGTCAATATATTCAGATGCACAAAGACTGCAACTGCATGCAGTTGCATGTCTGCGTGCGTTCGCAGACTGTGTTGTAAGTTATAAGTCTAAAGTGTGCATTCTGTGTTCGGGTGATGACTTGAAACCATCTTTCACGACAGGATTGCTCTGCATATTAGTGCCACCGAAAATCCCTCAAACGCCACTTGAAAGGTGCGTACGATCGTACGTGGCAGGCTGGTTCGTAGAAGTTTGTCAAAAAAGGCTATGGAGGACAGAGATGTTTTTTTCGAACATGGCAATGTGAATGAGCCTTGCACGGACATCGGCGCTTTTCTCCGGTACAAATTCACGTTCCAACGTGTTGGAAGTTTCAGAGACTTTGCAACATGTGTGTGCACTTGCAAAATCAAATTGTTGGTGTTGGTATGAGGTTCAAAAACAAAACATTTCTGTGCTGTCCTCGTCCATTTCGCAACAACTAAATCATTGCTTCATTGGACGCAAGTGGGACCAGAAAAGCTTCAGGTTTGGGAGATTCGCTTGTGTTACGAAAATTGAAACAGTAAATATTCATTAGATCCTCCTTTGGGATGTCAATAGAATCAGAGCGCAGTCAGCTTGGTTTCCGTGTTGCTTTTCTCTCAATGCAGATGGGGATAAGTCACAGGTCAGGTCTTCACATCCCAGTTTTGCTGCGAGAAAACCTGTGTTTGTGGGCGTTTTGATGTACGGTATGTTCCGTGGACAGTGGCTTGAGTGAAATGAAGTGCTGCGCAGTAATCTGCAACACGCAACCTTGTGACGCCTTTGTTGTGCCTCCATGGCTTGAGATGTTGCTGCTTGCAAGTAAAGGAATTTTCTGCATGCACTGAGTATCACTTGTGGATATTGACAAGGAATATTTGCAGATGTGGTCCCTGATCTTTTCTCTGTTTCTTTGACAAGACGTCAGTGTCGGCCGAAACATGACTTGCATTCACAGTGGTGTGTCCCACAGGTCGGTAAGAACGATGGGAACGCTGCAGTGAAACGCAAAAAAAATCAATGCAAGATCAAAGATCCACACATTGAACAGAGATGTGCAGTGACATACAACTTGCAGAAATGCGCACAGTATTTGGTCACACGAAACCAAGGGGAATCGTTTCCCTGTCTTGTTCGGAAGAAAACACAATGCAGAAATTGCCCAAAAAAGCTGGGGGAAAAGAAGACATGTAGGTTTGGTTGGCAACAATGAAGAAAGTGAATGTGACGAGAAGAGGGTTCTGTGATGCCAGCACCGAAATCGCTCACGTTGCTATGTATGGTTCTTTGCACGTCATGACAATACAAAGGCAAACCGGTTTGGTTTTTCTTTTCTATTCGTTGATTCAATTTTGCCGGCCAGTTTTAATACGACTCCAAAAACCAGCAACTAATTGTCACAATCGTGAGTAGAAGAGGAGACCACAAGATTCGTACTGCCAGACTTTTCGAGCACGGTTCTTGGACTCGAGCTGCAGCTGTGTGAGGGTCCAGTATCTCCATCTGCAGCAGCTCTATGGGTTTCTGAACGTACGGTTTCCACGTGTTGCAGGCGCACACAAATTGCTGCTGCAATTTCTCATCGGTCCCGGACGCTGAGCATTCTGTCTCGGCCTCCTGTAAGAAGGAGCCTGGTCTTGGTCTCCTCTTGGGAGCAATTCCTGCGTGGGACACTCCAAACTTCCGTGCGATGGACGGTTGATTCATTATGCCGTCCAAGGTATTTGCTGGGTCTGTTCGCATGCTGCCGTCGAGACTCGCGTCCCGGTAGCGGCTTGGTGCAGCACAGGCGCCCGTCACCTCCACCACCCTGTAGCGAGTCAGGTTGTACAAATAGCAGTTGCATCTGATGGGATTATTCCTCACTGCCACCGTGGTCTTATTCCCAACCAATAAGGAACAAGGGTCCACCAAGAAATCCAAATCCAGCAATTCATTGTCATCCAAGAATAGCGTTTTTATTGCCACATTGGTCTTTTGTGTGGCGTTTGGATGGCGTCGTAAAGCATCCGGGGCGACCTGAACCACCGAATTGTCGGACAGATCAACAGTTAGTTCCGCCGCGCTAAATCCATCGAAGATGTAATCTGGAATATGCGTGATCTGATTTCTCCTCAGAAACAACAACCTGCAACGCAAATAGGCAGATATTAATGCTGGTGTTTTCGTGACCAACACAGGAGAATTCGTATGTATACCCAAAATCCGCGCGTGTTGTGTGTCGCACATGTTTGGACCGATGTAGACTTTGTTCACGAGACAAAAATTGGATCTTCAACGTGTGTGGTGGACTAGAGTTTGGTGATATTTTTGATCCCATGTTCACGGAGGAGACCAAAAGCGCTGCGCTGCACTCAGCAGAAAAAATCGCATGGTTCCATGCAGCAATGGGAATGCGTGTCTTGTTTTAGCAGGGTTTGGACCACAACTGCAGTTCTTATCAGGTTTCTGGTTTTGCAGGGCCATGTGAGCTGGTGTGCCATTGCATGCGTACTTTCTTTCGATCTGCAGGATACAGCTGCACACCAAGAGGTGCGAGCAAAGTGTGTGGAGAAACGAAATTTCTGAAGAATTCGGTGTGTTTCAGTCCTGACACACCTTTCAGCAATTCTTTTTTTTCGAAACTGTTGGTATGAATCAAAGACGAGAAGAAAAGAGGCACAGGAAGGAAGGAAATCTCTGCGGACTCGAGCTTTTGGGGAAATAGGAAAAATAAAGCTTCATTTATCTGCAGGTAAATGAGGGAGATTTACTCGGGAGCTGTCGCTTGAATATGCTCCGAGTGGGAACAGGTATTACCTCAGGGCCCTCAGAGGTTGTAACACGTGAATAGGCACTGATGACAGCTTCATTTCTTCCAGATATAACGCCTCCAGTACGTCTTCCAGGCCTCTCAATGATCCCGGTGCCAGGGACATGTGTTCGTTGCCACTCAAGTCGAGAAGCTTCAGGCGTTGAAAGCCAATCATAGCCCCGTGTGGAATTGACAACAATAGATTGTCTTTTAAATAGAGTTCAGCAGTTTCAGCGGCTACGGAGTCCGGCAGGACTGGCCACTCCTCCAGACTGCAGTTGTCGAGAATGAGACTCAAGCGGTCAGCAACCAATCCATCAAGTCCACTTGCGTCGAGGTGACCGAGCGCGTTGTAGCTGAGGTTCAGGCTGGGAAACCGAGACCGGCGATTGGCATTAATCAGCCTGATGTCTTTGAAAGTCCCATTTGCAATGGAAGTGATTCGATTATGGGCCAGTGATATCTTGGAGATGGGCAAACCGTGAGCGGCCGTCAGGTCTGGCACATCCTTCAAGTCTCTCTCCCTGCACAAGAAAAATCCCACAGAATTAGCTGACAGTCAATTACAGGATGACATTGTGAGTATATTACCAAATTCCTCTCTTTCGAGCGCAAAAAAAAAGCAACAAAGAAACACTGATGTTTGAAGACTGTTCAAATACGAGTCGTTTGGGCACTGGAGATCACCATATTTGAACAGTCTGTCTTTTTCTCATGCTCTACACGGGTAAACCCCTCAGCATAAGCCAAGCTGCTTTTGAACGAAGAGATGTCTGCGTGCACAAAGGGTGAAGTGTGCATCAAGAGTGGCGGTGTTGTTTTGTGTTGCCTGAATGACGCTTTCAGACATGAAAAATGCATGGATATGAACTGGTCTCTGGAGTGCAATGCTTCTGTGAATCTTGATGTCTTGCTCGAACGACAAGCTTGAAAACCCCAGGACTTTGGGCCAACTGTCCTGCCACGTAGTTGCTGCAGCCTGTGGTCTTTACGGGTGGTACGAGTAGTAGGCTGCACGCAAGTTCTGCTTCGAACATATTTTGCCACTATGCTGCATAAGACAGTTGTGGAACTCTGCTACGAGGGATGTGAGTGCACCGATAGCAGAGAACTGCCTTTCAGTTGAACGAAGGTCCATGTGCACCATCAATGAGCTGGCTTTCGCACAGGTCGCACAAGTTTACTTCGTCCAAGAGAATGTTCTTCGCGCCGCACTCACAGGAATCACCAGTGTGTAATAATTGATTTGGTGAACTCCCATAAAAGGAAGGACTAATGTCCAGATTGTGTTCAAACGGGAGAACTACACCTCTAAATTACACCGCTTGAGTGGTCCGTGCCCTTGCACTCGACCTTGTTGACGTGATAAAATGAGTCCAATTTCTTTCACATTGGGAGATAGATCCAGTGTTCTCGGAGCAAATTGCAATGCCTACCTGCAATCTATCCGGTTCTCAATGACAGCTTGTCGCCGGTAAATCTTGATGGATTTACAATCGCAGACGAACTGATGGGGGCAGGATATCCTTGATGCTTCTACGACCAGAGTCCCCCAGCACAGCATGCAGACTGTGCCCAACCACAAACTCGCGTCAGCCATCACCGTCGTGTGTTGAAAACAATGCAGATTGAGAGGCGATGGTGCAGAAGGTTCTTGAACCCTGTCTTCCTTCCTGAGGTTGGTGTCGGACTTATGCCGTGTCCTGGTGATTTAGAAGTCAGTTCCCGCACAAGGCCACAGCTTGAATCCAATCAATGAAGTTTGCCTTGATTGGACTTGGTCTCTCTTTGGAGAAAGCAAAAGCACAACAGGTCAGCGTGTCGACCAAGAAAACGATGTAAATTGTGAAACTATTCACACTCCGTCCCTTTTGACACTTGCCATTTACATTTGGTCTCACTGCACTCCATTCAGTTCCCTTCAAACACTTTGAATACTCGAAATCAGCCGTTTTGACCGACAAGCAAGTTTGGTCGGTGACTGGCAAGAGCCAGGTCATGGGATCTATGAAGGAGTCCACAGTCCCTGCAAGAATTGAGCAAGTCGCACTGCAGTGGTCATCTGTCCTTCGAGCAGCCCGACTTTCTCGTTTGCTTCGTTCCTTCTGAAAGGCAGTTCGTCACCACATGTAGATGGCTTGAAGCCTGCTCCATGCAGTTGCACAGTTGAACGTGCAAAAACATCCGAATATGCGCATAATGTAGTGTCCTTCCGCCTGCAGAGTGTTGGGCTGTTACACGTCTCCACAAGTGACAGGCCCCGGGGTGCGAGGCTGGTTCGCCTGAGAATCCACTCATCCTGAAATGAAGCAGCTTTGCAGCTGTTTGCCAGATTTACATGCAGCGGTGAAGCAACTTGAATCACTCAGTGATACGCTTTCCACATTGAGTTACCTGTTCAACCTTAGATTTGTGGAACCAGACTCAACTTTATGGTTCCACTAAACTTTGTGAAGGTGGTTTTGCAGACACTATTGTTGTGAAAGTGAGTCCGGTTTCGAAACAAGTTTGTTTACACAGCTGCACATTAAATTAGTCTACACACGCCAAGTAGCTCCAAAAGCCTGCGATCGCTGGGTGTTTTTCTTCCAACAAACTGGCGAGGAAGTGTTTTTAGTGTTTGTCTCCACAGCAACTTTTACGGTGTGTTCACCAGATGGGACCCCGCCTTGTTCCCTTCAGCGTCCGAAATGCTCAACAGCGCCTCCAGTTTGAATACGGCTTGTTTGGATTTATTTGCCCAATGGTGCTCTTTCTCACTGAAGTGAGAAACACCGCGGAATCGTGGTATGGAGGTGAAAAGGCCTTTCTAGTGTGCATGCATGTTATCTGTTCAAACGCAGGGAAGTTCAACCTGCGAGCACAAGGGGTGTCATGCAGCTCGTGTCACGTTCCTCTTTTCCTTTGGCATTGTTGTGTTCTTTCCCTTTCATCAGTAACCTCGAAGTTTGCGTTGTTCTGGGTGAGTTGTATGTAGCCAACATCCTGTGTCGACAGTTAGAAGCAATTTGCACGCTCTGTACGTGACATTCATCTGTTTTCCAGTGATCCTCAAAACCACGTCCTTACTGAGCCTGTGCAATGAACAGTTTCCTGGGCACACGTACACGCATGGAATGTCAAAATTTGGTTCCACAAGTTCAATTTCAAGGTTTTCAGCATCACCATGCAGTCAACTGAAAACAATTTGTACGTACAAGTATCCAGAAGTTTAAAGGGCTGACCCCTCGTTCACACCGAGCGCATACGCACTCACACACACGTTTGCGATGGCGACGCTCCAGCACACCGTGCGTAACACTGTTCATACCATGTGCGTAACCACGTGCATAGCCATGTGCGACTGTTTGGGTGCGTGATGTTTGTGACATCATAATTTTTTGACGTGTCTAGCCCCACTTCCTGTTGCACGGGATTTTTCGCGTCACTTTCCTTCGACCTTGGAGTGCACATGTTCAACCCACTTGCTCATTCCATCGACAAGGCTGTTTTTCTGAGAGCATTACTACAAATCGTCATGCCAAAGGCCAGTGCGAAAACTCCTTACGAGGAGCTGGTGAATTTCGACGAAGAAAGATTTGCAGCAGACGTGGAAGAGAGGAGTTTGTTATACGACAAG
>JAAUXT010019507.1_pt1 | contig 17319 bp, 31 predicted proteins | sample 7278171 | NCBI WGS metagenome assembly JAAUXT01 (sample SAMN14350112, study PRJNA611818) | marine sediment metagenome | isolation source: surface marine sediment (1.8m) | place: French Polynesia: Moorea | collected 2018-08
AGCCATTGTCAGATACTTCTCTTTGGGGCCGCTGCCCCACAACATTTTTAACAGACTCGTCTGGCGCCTGGCACACGATCAATAGGTGAGTAGTACCCATGTCACTCCACACTAGATCTAGAGTCTGGTCTGGTTCGGGACCTGTGGCCACTTTGTCCATCGGATTCAGAGACCATGGTGTCCGCCCCCTGAACCCCATGGAAGATAGATCTGCATCTGTAATTTTTCTCCAAAAGGCTTGGACCACACAATTTTTTTCCGAAGTGAGATTTGTCGACCCCCACCTCGAGGTCTACCATTTGGATCGATCACTAATCACAGAGTCTTTCTTGTCATTCCCATTTGTTCTCAATGGAAGTTTCGTCAGTTTCAGGTTGAGGTGTGTGAGTTTGCTGGTGTGACGTGTGGCGTGCCGTGGCGTGACGTGGTTGTGGAGCGATGTTCGCGGCCCAGGATCCGGGGCTCGACCTCCTCGTTTTTGCCGCAATGGTGAGTCAGTTGACCAAAGATAGAGCCCACATCTACTGCAAGGGTGTGAACACAGCTTGCTGTTCTGCCAATACAATCGGCAGAGACGGCAACGCCAGTTACCACTGAAACACGACCGGGAGTAAAATCTGAAAACTTGTCGATCGAGGTCAATTTGGTTTGGAGAGGGACCTTCCCCCGGGGGGAGGGGTGCGCTGTTTGAAGAAAGCAGCGAGACGTTGGGTGCAGCATTTCTCTTGCGACGCAGCGCCCGTTGTACAAGGACGCAACGGGTGAGACTCCCGTTTGAAACAGGCCTGTGAGTGCTGTTTGTTGCAGGGGGCTCATCAGACACGCTCGGTGCAGAAACAAGCGCCCAGTGAGGACGAGGTGAGCACAACCAATGCGTGACATGAATTTCCAGAAGTTCCTTCCAATTTTCGTTCCTGGTTGCTGGATGCGTTGGTGTTGCAAACTTGGACGTTACTGAGTCGACGCCGTGTATCTGCAGATTTTGGACCTGGACAGCCTCTTCATCGTGTCGTCAAACGAAGCCAAGTTCTCGGCGACGGCGACGGAGTCGTCACTGGACAAGGTCGTCAAGTGCCAAGAAGCGAGCGCCTTCACCCGCCTGCTAGGTGAGTTGACTGGGCTCATACACAAGGAGGAAGGAGCCTCAAGGGGAGGGGGAAAAGTAGGACAGGACCAACTTATCGTTGGGAGTCACTTGGCTGGTATGTTGTGTTTTGCAGAGATCAGGGAAGGGGAGAGTCCAGGGGCCGTGTAGATCCACTCGAGGGGGAAGGGGCGACAGCTTGTAAATTTTCCTGTAGCACCCGCAGCTGCACTCAGCTGCATCTCCCATCGTGTCTCCGTTGTCGCTTGTCTCTGACCCGAAGTGACCGACGCTTTCAGACGACACGAGAATCGCAGCGTTTCTGCGCTTCGATTCATGTCGTCGCATCTCGGACAAGGTGCGAGCCGGAAAGTGCTGGCAATGGGTTTCCGTTCTCTGTTGATGTTTCTTTGTGTTTGGGTGCGCGCGTCCACTTTACCTCGAATGGTAATGGCTTCCCCTCTTGGTATTAAACTGTTGACGCATGACGCACGGTCCGCCGCAGATCGCGTCACTACAAGACAATCAGCGCTTGTATGGCAGTTGAAAGACATGTATTGCTTTTTGTGGAGATCAGGGAGAGCACAGGGGCCCTGTAAATCTGTCCTTGGGGGCGTGTGTCTGTGTGTAAGCGTGGGAGGGTGATACAGAACGTCCGTGTTTCCTCTGCAGTACCTGTTGGCCATGGTGTTCACGTACTTCAAACGGGCGCGCTACCACCCGCACGAGTACACCCGGAGAAACTTCTTCGTCGCATTGTAAGTCGCAGATCTGTATTCGGTTCACGTGAGACACGGTCTTCGGGTTGGATCCGTGGAGTAAAAGTTTGATCTCAGCTCACGCTCGTACCTGAAGGCGAACTTTCTCGACAACACCACATCAGTTTTCTGGGATTTTCTGTTGGTCCTGTGCCCCTCGCCAGTTGCAGGTCAAGATCTCGCAGGTACGAAGCTGCCGCCCGAAGTTGCACCACCACACTCCAGTGACCTTTGTGCAGCATCACCAACTTGAAGCCCTGCACTGCAGGTACCTGGCGAACGACATGGAGGAGGATGACGAGGACTTCAAGTACGACATCTTTCCGTGGGCGCTGGGCAGGATGTGGCGCCGCCGCTACAGCGGCTTCCTCACGCAGAGGGATCGACTCTGGGAGCGACTCGGGTACCGGGCTGCCGTGTCCAAGCGCTGCTGCGACGAGGTGTGTGTGTGCGTGCGTGTGTGCGTTGGAGAAGGTGTCTCCAGGCGCTGTTGCGAGGTGAGTCTGTGTGCACACGCGTGACTTGTGTGTGTGGGCTCTTCAACGTGTTTCGTGTAGATCGTTTGAATCGAACGTCGCACGTTGACTCCATCTCACTTCAGATTATGAGGATCGAGCCCATGCACGTGGCGTGGCGGCGGACGCGCCCTCGGCACCACGGCGGCGCCCCACGTGTCTACAGGTACTTCCAGGAGGACGAAGAGATAGAAGTCCGAGGACCAGGTCAGTCGAGACAAGTGTGTGTGTGTGTGTGCGTGTGCGTATGTGTGTTTGTGTGTAAAAGAGGACACGCCCACCAAAACATGACAACCCTTGCCACTTGAGGGTACACCCACGACAAATCTTGTGGGATGGCTCCCTCTCTTGATCTTCTGGTCCACCCTTGGGTTTCCTTTGGTGTTGGCTGGGTCCCTGCACCCTTCAGGTAGGCAGCCCTCAACAGTCCTGAGCCCGCTCCTCATTCCTCGCTTTTGTCAGTCCCCTCTTGTGTTTTGGGTTCCCTGGGCGTTGCCCCCTCTCGTTTGGGCTGGGTATTGGGCTCTCCTTGGACATCGGGATGCCGATGTGTACTGGATGTTACTTTACTGCCAGATCTCCTGGATCCACCCATTTCATGGTGAAACGGTTCCTTTCTTGTCGCCCGTGTAGAGAACAGCCCTCGGGTGTGCGACAAGTGTCTGGGGTCGGGAGACTCGGGCTACATCGACGCGGAGGCGTCCTGGTACCTGTCCCAGTCCGACTCGAGCGGCGACGGCGACAGCAGCAGCAGCAGCATCGAGGTTGAGTCGTCCCCGGAGTATTTCCACGTGGAGCCCGGCATGAAGCGAAGGAAGCGCCGCGCCAGCGACGTCATAGGTGAGAGCGTCGTGAAGGTCAAGGGTTCGGAGGACGGGGTCCCTTTGGTGAGTGACAGCTCTTGGGCACGGAAGCGGTTGAGTGCACCTGACAGTGCCATCCACCAGAGGGCCTCACTAAGGACGGGTTCCAAACTGCTTCTCGCGCATTTTTGGACAGTCGCAACCAGGCAACTCATCACCCTTCACCTTCTTGTGACGGTGTGGGTACCAGGAAGTGGCTGAAGATGGGGTCAGGGTCAGGAGGCGTCCTTGGCTTGTTGACGGGTGCCCCGTTCTTTCACGTCCCGGTGACTGGTTCCCTCCCGGTGTTTCAGTGGTGAAGGCGGCCCGGCTGGAGGACTTGATCGACGACAGCGACAGCATCTTCCCTCAGGAGGAGGAGTGAGTGCGGGCTTCTTCACACACCGAGGCTGCTGCGTCGCGTCGCGTCGCGTCGCGTCGCGTCTCAGAAACAAATGGGGAGGTGCATGTCTATTCACATACTGGCTGGGCCACGCGTCGCACAGGAATTGTCTTGAGCGACGACGCAGGGTACATCGACGGGGACACGACACTTGACGCGGCCAGCAAAATACAGAGCTGAAGGGATCGCATGGTGAAGACTGCTTCACTGCATTGTCGCACACTTGTCCGTGTCCGTGGGTGCCCCAGCTTCGGGCAGGTTCGATTCAGCGCTCCACGCCGCTCAAAACCCACTGTTTGCCATTGGGCCCGATGGAAAACGATGCACGCTGAGCGGTGCGTTACGCAGCATCGAACGCTCCCGTCAAGTTGTACACACCGGCCCTGACACGGACATCGTGAGACCCCGGTCAGTGTTTCGCGCTGAGTGTCTGGCACCCGTCGGAAAATTGACCAGCAAGGTTCGGGGGGCGGGGGGGGGGGGTCACACACGTTCGCAATCGACTCACCGTCAGTGGCGATTCGGTTTGGTTCACTGGCTGGGTGCTCTGCATCCAGTGCTGGACAGCGACGCAAAATTGTAAATCTGTCAACAAAACGTGGCAGGACGTCAAATCGCCTGGGGTTGGAGACCTGACCCTGATATAAACTTTATTTTATTGTTCAACTTGTAATTGCCTTCTTTGTTTTGTTGCAATTGTTTCTTTTGAACAATGTTGGTTTTGCTCGAATTGCCGTGCGCAGAGCGCTCAGAGCGAAAGTCAAACAGCTTCTATTTTTCTCCGACCAGTACGAAGGTCAGGCGGAGCTGCGAAACCGAGCAAATTTATTTTCAGCGGAGTTTGTGTTTGTGCGTGTGTTTCTGCTGTGTCTGTTGTGAATTTTCCACCGGATCCAGGCGAGGCTGCGCGGAGGTAAATTATTCTTTGGGAGAAGCGGTTGTCCCCTGGATCCGACGGAATTGAAAATTCTGCTGTCTTTGTGCCTGTTACGTTAGATGTAGTGTGGCGTTGAAAGTGAAACGTTGCGGCACAAACTGCTTGCTCAGTTGCACCGTGAGCAAAGCCAGGAGAGGATTCAGGATTGTGTCCAGTGGAGAGACGGGCAGCCTTCTCTCTGCAACGGAATGGACTGGTGCAAACTTTGGTGGTACAAGATTCGGTGGGGGGGGGTGTTGCGCGGGGTTTTACTGTTCTGGGGATCAGAAAGGAGACGCCTGGATCCGCGCCTGTAGCCGTCAACAACTTTGCTGTGAATTGTGTGTTGCTGTTGTCGAGTCAGAACGCTGGCAGGTCGGGTTCACACTGACTGCGTGGCACTTTGCCACTTTGCGCAACTCACAAACAAGAACGCAGCCAGTGTGAACCTGACCACAGTTGTTTCAGTTCGTGCACCGTGGTCAGACCACATAGATCTGCGGCCTGTTTCGCTCTTGATGCGTCTTGCGTCGCGTCCCTGTCCGTGGGCGCTGCTTCGCAAGCCATGGACCCGCACAGGGACGCGACGCGTGACGCATTCTGTGTGACACAGGTCTTCGATTGCAATCGTTGAACGAAAGTTTGTTCGCCACGTGTATACGAGGCTTGTCCCACTGCTGGCGCTCGCTACATTCACATATCAGGATATGAACCGATGGTTGCACAAGGTGTTTCACCCAAGTTATTCAGTACAAAGACGGCCAAATTGGCATGATGAATCAACATGTAGCGAGCGCCAGCAGTGGGATAAACCTGGTACTGCCGAAGAGTCCTTTTAGTTTTCTGTGATATTACCAGAGCTGTCGGAGAGACAAGACCTGAGAAGTGCCTTGAGAAAAAAGCATTGTATGTAACCATTTCAACTTTATTGGTTCATGATCGATTAAATTAATATATTTTGAAAACACGGCGTGGTTGGTTTCTCTGCCGCAGCGGCTCCGCGGAATGACAATCCGAGGAAACACGGCGAGGCCAGAAAATAAAAACAAGTTTCTGTCCATCACGAACAATACAAAACTCCCCGCAATTGCTTCGGCCTCGTGGAAAAAAGTTTAACATTTCTGCCTTGAGTGTGGACGAAGCTCAGCCGCAAGTAACAGGGAACAAACGAGCTCACTCATTTCTCTCAAATCACTGTGTCGCACTGGATGTGTCGGCACTGCGTTTCTGCACAAATCTGTGTCCTGTGTTGACCGGGCGACGCATCGGGCACACACTTGTGCAGATCCAACGCAAGAACGCATCCAGTGTGAACCTGGCACGAAAAAAAAAAAAACAAACTTCAGCTCACACAATGACCTTTGTCAGACTTGATCATCACTCCTTGGTTGTAAACTGGCCAAGGCAACAGCATCCCGACGTAAACTGCACTACAAACCTTCCACGCTCAACAGGTACGTGCAAACTTCTTTGGGGATGAGGTGGGGTGCGGTGGAATCACCTGTTTGGCCCACCCATGATTGCAACGCGACGACACACACACACACACACACACACACACACACGTAGATCACAGTTGACACTGACAGTGATCCTCAAGTCAGGTTGAATTCGAGTTGCGAGTGTTCCATACACGACGAGAGTTTTGGCCTGAAGTCGCGCGTGCTTCAAGTTTGGACCATTGAGCCGCACGTGGCACTGGCGGTGAGAAAAAGTTCGTCACAACAGCGCGTTGTCATGGTGATGGCGTGACGTCACAACTGAAGCGTCATGAGCGAGAAGGTGGAGCTGAGGGAACGCAGACTGATGACGCGTCTTCTTGGCAAGAGACGGACGCAGAGTGGGTAGCGCTGGTGCACGGAAACCAGCAGCGTCACCAATATCACAGCGCCTAGCAACACGTAACCCAGCAACAGCGACGGCGCGCCCAACTGGAAAGAGAATGGAAAGTTCATTCAGAAACAATCTGGATTCTTGTCTGCATTCCAGGCCCCTACCCCATGGACCCTTCTTTGCGTTTTGATGTCAAGGCTAAAAAAATTTCTCCCCTGATCATCCTCCGAGCACTTGCTGCAGAACCCTCTCCCTAGACACCCAGGCTCTCCCCTGGTCTCGCGGGGCCCTTTTGGCATCCCTGGGTCCTTTGTGCCCCCTGTTCCCTCCACCTGAATGCCCTCAGGCCCTCCCTGTCTCACTCAGGGCACACTAAGTAGCCTTTCATCCCGGACCGCTGGGTGACTTCCCTGACTGAATTTCCCGACGCCCTGAATCCGCCAGAGCTCTCCCTCCATACCTCCCCACACTGGGTAGGTCTACTCACAGCGGGGTCGAGCGCCCTGAGCGTCTCTTTTCGCTTCCACTTGATGAGGTAGAAAAACAGCTCCTGGTACATCGGGTGCAGGTCCGACACAGCCGCCTGAAAGGCGCACAACAGGAGGTTTCAGGTGCAGCAGAGCGGGGTCTCTACACAGTGCCCAGCCTGGGTGCGGCACCGTCACACCGGACCAATGGTCCAATGCCAGTACATGTACGATGCCATCACAACAGACCAATGATGCAGCGCCATTGGAACCACGTGGAAAGATGCGAGGAATTATTTGCAACAGCACAGTGTGTCAGGTCGGAAGAAATCTTCTCCTCGATCCAGGGATGAAGGATCTCACCTCCCCTGTTTGATCCTGGGATGGAGGATCTCACCTCCCCTATTCAATACTGGGACGAAGGATCTCACCTGCTCACTCAATCCTGGGATGAAGGATCTCACCTCCCCTGTTCGATCCTGGGATGAAGGATCTCACTTCCCCTGTTTGATCCTTGGATGGAGGATCTCACCTCCCCTGTTTGATCCTGGGATGAAGGATCTCACCTCCCCTATTCGATCCTGGGATGAAGGATCTCACCTCCCCTATTCGATCCTGGGATGAAGGATCTCACCTGGAGGTGTTCGCTGCGCGGGTTAAACAGGTCGAAGCATCGCGCCCCTTTGTAGTCTCCGACTCCCCACAGCTCGATCGCGAACGAAAACGGAATCTGCAGAGACGAAGATTTCCTTAAGTAAGTGTTGAACGTGGACGCCTTGAGAACGTCACAAAGTTCACAACTTCGTTTGACTTCTGACTTTTCCGCACAGCTCATTCTTTTGCCTCTACGAGTGGGCTGCAACGAACACAAACATACACCAGTGGCGTACGCCCTGCAGTTGACCACAATCGAGAAAACCAAGCAGACACGCACGCACACAAGGCACACACAGACACAGACACACACACACACACCTGTCTGATCCCAGCCATGTAGTCGAATATGGTCCCATCTGCTGTGTAGTCGTTCAGCTGGTACGCAACGCCGTACGTGAACTTTGCTCCTGCAAACAAAGTCCAGGTAAATCTTGGATTAATCCTGGAATCACGCAGACGCGAGAGTGTCTGCCGCGTTCATGTTGGAGTCCCGCTCGTGCAACACATGGGTATTGTGCGCTCAACTGTGCAACAAGTGCACACGGACATAGACGGCTGTCCAATCTTCACTCCAACGCCAACAAAACCTCAACACACACAAACTCGTATGACTCACCCGTGGCGTGCGCCATCCGGTCGGCCACGTCGAGCATCGAGTCGAGATTCTTCGGCTTCTTCCGCTTTCGCTTTGACTCCGTGTCTGCGCAGGCAAAGAAACACGTGACACTGAGCACATGAACACGTGACGCAGGTAAACACACACACACACACACACACACAACGCCAAATTCACACTGGGATCGAACTGTGCGTTTTGCCTTGAGTCTTTGTAGCAACTGCGCCAGCTGATGTGCACAGGGACGCACCGCATGCAGCACAGCTTGAGACATAACTGCAATGCAGCAGAACAGCACAGCGTACCTGCGAATGGGACGTAGATCTGACGGACCCCCGAGTGGAGAGACACGAAGGCGTCGAAGCGGTATTTGTGGGTCAAGTCGAGAAGGACGACAGTCTCGGGCTCTGTGGGAGACGGTGAGGTGCGTGTGTGTGTGTGCGTGTGTGTGCGTGAGAGAGAGAGAGAGAGAGAGAGAGAGAGAGAGAGAGAGAGAACGAGAGAGAGAGAGACAGAGAGACAGGCAGACAGACAGACAGAGAGTGTGTGAGTGTGTGTGTGACGAAGGGACAAATCGATTTTTCTTCTGCCGCGGGTTTTACGTGCACGATCTGTTCACGCTGATTCGTTGTTGCTCCAACCAATCAGCGCCGCCCAAAGAGGCCCACCGCGCACGTACCTGAGAAGGGCTGGCGCCCCCTGTACTCCTCGTCGTTCTGATTGTCCGAGCTGCCCTTGTGCCCAAAGAACCAGTCAAAATTGCGGTTGAGGTCGACGCCTGTGCTCGTGCCCCTCCAGCAGTAGTTCCCTGTTGCACGGATAAGGATGAAAACATTTCAGTCAATTGTGAAAGATTCAAGGCTGCCTTTGGCGACACTCGTTTCCGGTGTGTGAAAATGTTCTGCAGCAGGCCGAGTCCATTCTTCAGTTGATGGTATTCAGTGACAAATATGGATACGTACAGCCGAGGCACACACATACACACACGTACACATACACACACGCACGCACGCACACACACGGTGGTGACGGACTCACAAGAACGCACACACAAACCACACAAACACACACACATGGCGAGGCACCCACAATCATACCACACACACACACACACACATGGCGAGGCAACCCACAATCATACTACACACACACATACACACACATGCGCACACACACACCACGCACGCACCGGTGGTCTCCACCAGATGTCTCCCGTCCGGGTTCACGACGGCCACGATGAAGAGGTCCATGTGCGAGAGGACACGGTGTGAGAACTCGAACTCAGGTGTCCCGCGCGGCTGCACCACGCCGGAAGTGAGGTTCGCCAGCAGGTGGAACATGCTCTCCACCGGAAGGAACTCACGCGCATGCTCCCCGTAGGAGAGCAGCACCTTCACCTGCACGGAAAACATGTAGATATTGGGCGTGATTCCATTTGACGCAACCATGCAGTGCGCTCGAACGATTGCTATCACAGTTCGAAAAGACACAAGAAAAGCGACGATGATGTCTGCTATTTGGCTTGCTTTTCGACATTTTGAGATGAAAACGTGGCAACACCTGTCGACGATGAATTCCTCGATTCCGTTACGCGACGCGTGTTCTCTTGCGGAGGGACGCCATGCGTGACGTATTCAGCGTGAGACCAGCCCCCCATTACCTTGGGAACGTTGATGGCGTTGTCCACGGCGAAGCCTGTGACGCCGCGGAACGTGTCGGAGTAGTTTGTGACACGCACGAGGAGCTGCGGGCGTCCGTGGCGCGACCGGTAGGGGGAGCCGCTGTCGAGCTGGATGAAGGCGGGGTGCGCAGCCGCGATCGCCTCCAGGTGCCGCTGGATGGCGCTCAGGTTGTGGTAGACGTTGTAGTTGGGTTTGTACACCTGTGATGGGACCAGAGTGAAGGAATTGGAGTGGTTTCAGTCAGGACTCTTCAAAGGACCCAGCGCAACCAGCATGAAACTCACCTCTTCTTTGCGCTTTACATCCCCGGCCGTTAGCAGGTCCCACAGCAGAACCAGTAGCGTCATGTGCGCAACGAACACGCGGGGGGCACGACGCATGTTGCCCAGCAACAGTTGCAGTGCGTCGCTACGGGGGACCAGTCGTCCCCACATTGCTGTTGTGAGACCTCAGGAAGCAGCGAGAGGCTTCTGTCCCTCGTCTTCGGCCACGTCCTAACTGACGTCACATCGCGACGTCACACGTGGTGCTTCGCGACGTCAACTCTCGTCACGCTTAAGTGGCCCTTGCAGCATGAGTTTTGGTGTGTGGGCGTGTCCCTCGTAAGATACGTCGCTCTCTTTAATCACATTTAATGACAAACAGGGACTGCTCAGCTGCTGCTGAACTCCATCAACATTGCGTGAAGTCCAGGAATTTGTGACCGTCTGGTCAAAATTGGATGAAGCGTTGCCAAGAATCCAGAGTGAGTCAAGAACGGTGCACCCTGGAAGAAAGCCGGATTTCAACGGTTTGTCTCACAGTAACCGGAAAACATGACAGCCCTCTGAATGAGAATTCTTTGTGGATTCACTTTGCAGAGTTTCACACGAAAGTATGTTCCATACATGAAGAAATCCGACATTGAATGCCAAAAATTTGTTTTGTTCTTCCACATTTGTGCTCGACCTTCACCTTGTAAACAGTTGGACCGGAAACAGGTGCTCTTTCCATGCTTCGTAGGAAATTTTGCCAAAAATCACAATTTTAGAGCCGAAATGGCTTCAGCTGACGACTCACACTTGATAAAGGAAGGAGACAAAGTTGTTCTGAGACGCGGGGATGTGATTCATGTGGTGGAAGTGAAGAAAAAGAGGTGAGTTGACTGCACAGCTGAGCGATAATAGAGCCAACGTGATTTTTGAGAGCAGGCCGACTTTCAATCAGTCGACAACTCTTCATACATTCAGTGCTGACACTTGCCGTCCTTGCATGGAGGCGCAGTGCTCGTCAGTTTGCGAAGCATGTGTAAAGTTTTCAGTGGTTGGGAAGTGTGTGTGTGTGTGTGTGTTGGCGCGTGTCAGTGTGTGCGCGTGTGTTAGTGTGTGTGCGTGTGGTGTGTTGCATCTGCACGACTCCGTGATTTGTTTGAAGCGGGTGAGAGTCCAAGAGGGGGCAGCTCACCGCAGTCTGCTCTGCAAAACATAGGGAAATGAACATTTTGAACGGAAAATGAAGAACATTGGGAAGTCCTGCCAAGCGTGCAGCAGTTTCCCGTGAGGACAACCAAACGGTTCGAACGAGATTCGAGAATTCTTGTTTGGTCAAATCGACCGTCTCTAATCGGTCTTGCAGGAAGGTCTCGGTGGGTCGCACATGGCTGACCTTGGACGACGCGATCGGGGCGCCGTTCGGTTCGTGCTTCGAAGCTCGCGGGGCGAGGCTCGCGAGAGTGGCGCACGACGTGGACGGGGACGCGCAGATAAGTACGTGCGAGGTCACGTTCGATGTCACGTGCCGACACACTGCTGAATGAAGAAATACGAAGTGACGTCAAATCGAACACGACGTCTGTTTTGCAACAGGCACGAAGAACGCTTTTGAAAATTTCCCGGGGGACATTTTGGTTGTGGGTCATCTGTTTGTATTCTGGAATCACTCGTCACATGTCTTTCTCACGTGATATTTGTGCGCAGACTCGGAGGGGGTCAAGGACAACCGGAACCTGTGCGACTCGAACAAGAACCAGAAACTCTCGCGAGAAGACATCGAGGAGATGAAGCAGCGTGGCGTCTCCCGGAAGGTGGGGCCAGATTCCAACACGCACGCACAGATGCACGCACACCCGACTCCCAAAACTTGTCCCTACTCTTGCACAGATGCACACGTTTGGGCACCTGAATCCCGGGTGGATTGAGAGCCGCTGTTTCCAGGGAGATAGAATCCAGTTTTGGTAACTCTTGATTCACAGTGGAGAGCAGACCTGTGTGCAAGAGGGCGGGAATTTAACGTTATTCACGCGTCACGTGTTTCTGGTTGTGTTTTCAGGACATCGTGGAGCAGCTGGTCGAGAACAGCAAGACGTTCAGTGAGAAAACGGAGTTCGCGCAGCAGAAGTACATCAAGAAAAAGAAAAACAAGTGCGTTGTACATTGGAATACTCGCTCGACAGAACCTTGCCAGTCTTTTCCACTCTGGTAAGATTGCCCTGTGGTGGGGTTCACGGAACGGTTCGTGTGTTGCTCGTACATGTCATTGAGCGAAAACAAGTCGGACGTGCAATGTCCTACGTCCTACCATATTTGTGGGCGTTGAGCACTCGAATGTGGGCAATGAGGTCGCTTTTCCTCGACTCTCGCAGATACCAGAACAAAGTGCTGATCCTGAGGCCAACGATCCGACTCGTAGCAGAGATGTATTTCAACAAGGGGCCCACCAAGATCGGGTGAGGACACGACACGAGCATGCACACACACAGACACACACTGCTACACACACACACACACACACACACACACACACACACACACACACAGTGATTACGTCGGTGAAAAACACGCCAGCGGTCTTCAGACTGGGCGTCTGGTGTTGCGTCCCTGGGCGGCACTGAAAGGCCCGTCGCAATGTCGACCAGGTAGGCCCGTCGCAATGTCGACCAGGTAGGCCCGTCGCAATGTCAACCAGGTAGGCCCGTCGCAATGTCAACCAGGTAGGCCCGTCGCAATGTCAACCAGGTAGGCCTGTCGCAATATCGACCAGGTAGGCCTGTCGCAATGTCGACCAGGTAGGCCTGTCGCAATGTCGACCAGGTAGGCCTGTCGCAATATCGACCAGGTAGGCCCGTCGCAATGTCGACCAGGTAGGCCCGTCGCAATGTCAACCAGGTAGGCCCGTCGCAATGTCAACCAGGTAGGCCCGTCGCAATGTCGACCAGGTAGACGTGGAGCGAGCTGTGCCTGATTCCATTCTTGCAGATTTTCATGGTCGTTTGTGGTGGAAATACAAAATGGTCAAAGTGCGCCAGTTTTCACCGACGCTTGTGCGAACGCGCGTGCGTGTGTGCGTGTGTGTGTGGTATGCTGCTGACTCCTTAATGCAGAGTGCCGTGTTCCTGTGTGTCTGACTCCCGTCCGTGTGTTGCAGATGTCTGCGGATGGACTCGCTCTCCCAGATCCTCACCCAGGCGAACGTGCACGCCGGAAGCCGCCTCCTTCTCGTTGACGGTTGCAACGGGTTGGTGCTCGCAGCGCTCATGGAGAAAATGTCCGGTACGTCTTCCGATCAGGTCTGAGGCTTGAGATTATTCCCTTGCGTCCGGTGCTCAAACTTCAGGAGGGTGAGCATAAAGGGGGGGGGGGGCGAGGTGGGTGCATCTGAGGTTAGTGGGGCTCGAGGGATGGGACGGGGCCTCAAGCCAGACCCCAGAGTCGGTGAGGAAACTGACGCTGCAAAATGTGACAGTGCAAATTGAAAAATGGTGTGCCGACGGCGCGAAACGACCTGGACAAAAATAAGTCGATGGTCAGGGGTAAGGATCCCCAAAAATCCGCCAGAGCAGATCTACACGCGTCAATCAATACTTCGTCTCGTTTTAACACGCCTCTTGTCGCTCTGCAGGTCACGGGACCATCGTGGATTTGCATGCGCAGGACAACATCGTGAGGTAAGAAATCACCGCCAGAGGGAAACACTGACGGAGTGACAAGACAGGTCGCTAAAGGGTTGAGTCCCTGCAGCACCCGTTGGCATCAAGCACAGAGACGCAACGCATGCGCGTCTTTCCAGAAACAGGCGTCATCACTTCAGTTTGCATGAGACTGTAAACTGGCGTTATTTTGCAGACCGGCTGTGGAGCATCTGAACTTCCCAGAGGAAGTGAAGAAAATGGTGAAACAGTTTCCGTTGAGTCGGGTTGCGGAGCTGCGATACTGGGCTCACAGACGCGCGCAGTCGGAACACAGTTCCCCAGCAACGCCCATGGAAACAGACCAGAGTTCCGTAGCAACGCCAACGTCAGAACCGGCTGAGTCTGTGACGACAGACGCAACACGTGACTCGGTGGATCCGTCCAGTGAAGGTGTCGCTGAACCACAAGCGAAGGTTTGTTGAACTGACAAGGCTCCATCCAAACGCGTTTCACTCTGGCTGCGCTTGCGTCAAGCCAAGATCGACGCAGTGCTCACTGACTTCAGCTGGCTCGAGAAACCGATTGCGTGAAAGACTCCCGTTCGAACAATTTTGTTTTGTTTGTTTAGATCACCTCAAATGACAAATGTATCCCCCACATACAAATGAACAACGATGCAAGTTTGCACGTGATCCTTGCGCTCAGATTGAGGAAGCTCGCGTGTCTTCAACACGTTTGGTGTTCTTGTTTCAGAAGCGAAAGGTGGAAGGTTCTGAGCACGCGAACGAAGTAGAGAAGTCCAGCCAACGTGAAGACGTGAGGCACCAGAGAAGCTGATCGTGACCGCGTTCGATTTGCGTTTTCCGTGAGCCTGAAGCGCGTCGTTCGTTTCACAGGCCTTTTTGAACAATTGACATCAGTGTTGCTGTGGGCCTGAACTAGCGTTCAATGTGCAAATCTCGTTCGTGATTGGCAGGCTGAGATGGACGCAGCGCGTGCGCAGAGGAAGGAGGCGGCGACGCGGCGTCGGGAGCGCCGCCTCGTGGAGGAGGAGGAAACCAAGACGCTGCTCGACCACCAAGAGTTCGACGGGTGAGCAACACTGACGATGCAAACACGCACACCTCCACACACACACTGACACTGCTGACGGAGTTCTTCATTAGTGTGTTAGTTCCTCTCCCGCAACTTTTGTGCCTGGCCCACCCGCTCTGTCGCCCATCTTTCCTGTCCCTCGCACTAACCCTGCCCGCTCGCCCACCTGTTCTACCCTGGTTGGCCTCCTGCTCCTGATTTTGGCCCCTCTGGTTCTCACTCCTGGTTCTCACTCCACTCTTGGTCTATTTCAGGCTGATCGTGGCGTCGCGGCACCAACCCGCCCCTCTGGTTCTCAGTCTGGTGGAGCTGCTCGCCCCGAGTCGCCCTGTCGTCGTCTTCTGCGCGCAACTTGAGGTCAGTTCCGGTTCCGGTCACGCCACGTGCCCTTCCGGGTTGAGCTCCGCTCCCAAGTCAGAGCGACGGTGCGCAATCAAGAATGATGGAAAGTTTGCCATCGACTGATGAGGTTTCAGTTTGTAGTGTGAACTGCCATGGGGTTGGGTGGAGGCAACACTGGATTGACGGACGGATTACAGCCCCTGGATGATTACTGGGCACACGTGGCTTTGGGACTGGGATAGGGATGGTAGTTGATTGATCTCATTGGTTGGTCAATGATTGATTGATTGATTGATTGGCTCCAGCCCCTGGAGGACTGCTACATGCGGCTGCGGGACCGAGGCGGCGTCGTCGCGATGCGGGTCACGGAGACGTGGCAGCGCAACTACCAGGTCAGTGCGCGGGGCAACCGGCTGAGGGCGCCGGGGGAACTGGCTGAGGGTGCTTGGGGAACTGGCTGAGGGCGCCGGGGGGAGCTGGGGGAGCCAGCTGAGGGTGCCGGGGAACTGGCTGAGGGCGCCGGGGGAACCGGCTGAGCGCAGGGGGAGAGGGGAGCACGCTGAGGGTGCTAGGGGAACGCGCTTACATGGGGCGTGGGAACACCAGCTCATAAGGGGTGGCAAGGCTTTTCCTGGGGCTTGGTGGAGGGGGCGAGGGTGGGTGTAGGACTCTGCTTGGGGGCGCTGGAAGGGGATCTGCTGGGGAGGGGTACAACTGCCCGGGGCTGGGACCAATGACTGCTCGGGGAGCGAGGGCAACAGAGGGAGGGTATTGCCTGGTGGACACACACACGCACACACACGTGCGCGCACAGACTCGTCTTTCCTTGCAAGACTTGACGTCAGTCATTGTTCTGTTTTCCCTCAGATCCTGCCGAATCGGACGCACCCGGAGATCAACATGAACAACTGCAGCGGGTACCTCCTCACCGCCACCACCACCACGTGCGATGTCAAACCCGACCGCTCCTGATACCCGAGGGGGAAGACGAACTGTGGCGAGCGGACCGACCTCTGTGATTTGCGGACAGCCTGCCTTGGAGACTGGCCTTCTGTGGCGATGTGTTGGTTTTCGTTTCGCAGAACGAAGCAGCATTCGGATTTTGCGGATCTTGGATTGTACGGATGTTAAATGGACGCAGTGTTGCAGTCAACAACAGGGCTAAGGATACGATTCTGTTCGTGTCATCAAACTTATGTGTTGACTGTTTATTTACACATAGACGAACGGATACAGCTGGTACAAAAATCACTCACAACGGGTTCTCAGTCGATGCGTCAGGCGTTGCGATTCAGTTCAGCCAATGGGGACTGCGGTCACTCAGCATCCACGGACGAAGAGTCCACAGACTGGTTCAGGGGTGCAGCACCCATTATATAGAACCAGGAATGAAAGCAGAACGCATCCAGTGAGAACACCACTTGAAAAACTCGCCGAGATCTACACAGACATGGACGGATTACAACAACGACACGCGAAGTACACAGTGTGGATTCTGTCATGTTGAGCGAAGTACAAATTTTAGTTCACGAGAAAATACAGTTTGTAAACATTCACACGACATCTTCCTCACTTTGCGCGTGATTCCCGACTGTCGTGTTTGCGCCTGAGCAAAGGATAGTTGCGCGAAGATCAGGTGACGGACTTTTGTCCAGGCACGCGTGCTCGTATATATGAGTTCACAATTGTACTGATCGCACAAGAAACACACGAGTTGCCACTCAAACCAGAACTCTCATTCGAGTTGACGTTACGTTTCTGTTGGTGGCACAAACGAGTACACGCGCGAGTTGCCACTCGACCCTGGACTCACTCGCGCCGCAGCACCGTGTATCTCCCACTTGATTTCACAATTACTCCTCGCCATATCAAAAGAATATGTTCGCGCAGTCTTGAATTTGATTTGGCGTTCGCGCTCGAAACTCTCGTGGCGTCCCGACGCGACGCGACGCGGCGTCGCTAGCACTCGATTCCGTATTTGTCGAAGTTGCGCAGCACCACGCCGAGCTGGAGGTGCACCTGGGTTTGGAAACGGAATTTTGTTTTGAAGACTTTTTCGGAGAATCAAAACCATCGTTGACATGCATGAACGCACAACGCTCAATTATCTGTTGTCGGGTAACACATACACACACACACACACACACACACACACACACACACACACACACACACACACACACACACATAGCCCATGGCCTGCGGGCGGAGGTGGTAGCGGTG
>JAAUXT010116748.1_pt1 | contig 17316 bp, 16 predicted proteins | sample 7278171 | NCBI WGS metagenome assembly JAAUXT01 (sample SAMN14350112, study PRJNA611818) | marine sediment metagenome | isolation source: surface marine sediment (1.8m) | place: French Polynesia: Moorea | collected 2018-08
AACAGATAAGTTTATCTAATTTCTAAATGGCTGAAAGAGGTCATTTGGCTGTGATCATAAGATCCCTGAACTGTGGGTTGATGAGCTATACTAAACACATTTATGTAGCATAGGAAGTTTTCATTTTTGACCAAACACAAAGATGTACGGTCCTCCAATCGGTTTATTTTGAGACGGTCTACGTACGAAAGGCAAAATACAAATTTGCGGTTGAAGGAAAGTTGTGCTGCTGTACAAGTTGAAGTCAAGCACAGTAAGCGAACACTGGACTGAACTACCCCTTTGTGCAACAGACAATGTTGTTTCGCCAACCCTTGTGGAGAAACTTCAATGAAAGCACCGTCAAACGAACTCCCAATTCCATAGAGCAGGGCAGAACGAGGTGTGGACAAATTTTTGACATGGTGAAAACGTAATTTCAAAATTAACTTCATCAAACATCCTTTTCGTGATGTTGTTCCACGACAGTACTTCACGACGACTTGCCAGTGCAGCTGCAATTGTCTCCACCCTTTGTTGGATCAATCTTCGACACAAACATTCCTTCTTGTGTACATTTGTTTCTTTGTCCCCAAAATTTTGCATTTGTTGATAGTGAGTTGGTGAAAGATAACTGCTCTTCAAAAAATGACGTATTCTGCAACCAACCACAGCAAAAATAAATTTTTGGTTTTTTTTTCAGATTGGAGCATGTTGTGGAAGAAGTCCCCAGGTGAGTGAGTCTGTGCATGGCTTGAATTTCTGTGGAACTAAATTTGACAACACCTGACTGCAACACTGAATCTCTTTTCAAATCTGGGGTGGGGACTTACTCTCGAACCTCACATCAATTGGCCAAGCATCCACTGCATGCCGACCTTCTGTGAAAGGCGGACAGCAAGCTTCAGATCTTCTGCCTTATCTCAGATCCAATATCGCACATCGATGTTGTGATACCCGGAGCTGGCGCAACATGGATACAACATCATATTTATCATAATCTCCAAGCCATTTTTCGGCGAATAACAAGATTTCTGGGATTGTGCGAATACCTGCACAGATAGAGTCCTGTATGATTGAGCTATGCATGTGTTCTTGTTAACAGCGAGGCAAATCTCATGCTGGATGAGTCTCCGTAATTACCTGGGTGGGCTTGAATTTCCTGATGCTGGGTCCCTCCTCGAGATCAGGGCTACATAAGATTGTTTAGGTGCTCCTTTTGAGCAATGTTTGGAAGTGTTGAAGATGTGTCGTTGCCGAGTATCAACAAAAAAGTTGCACGGCCAAGGTTTCCAGTTTATGGACGTTCCACCTCTCCTGTGTTTGTGCCAATGCAGACGAAACTTCACCAAAATAAATACGGTTCTGTGTTTCCTTTCCCAGACAACGCGTGAGCCAAGCAAATGAAATCTCATGCATTCACTTCTTTCTATTGGCTGTCCTCTTCTTTTCCGCTATTTTCACCAAATCTGCACTTGGAATTTTAGGCAGGATTGCGGAAGGACTACTGAGTCTTTCTGTTGGCGCAAATATTCGTGGAGATGCAGAGAGAAACCGGAGAAAAGTTTTGTCCAGGTCGATCTGGTAATTGACAAGGCAGGCTGCAATATTAATTGATGCGCTGCAGAGCTATGAACAGAATTTCGCTGAAATTCGACATAGGATCAAGAGCTGTGCTGCTCTTAGCCGCATATTATTTTCCCAAGCTGTTTTATGATATAAAACAAAGTGAACAGCTGCTGGCGCAAAGAACGATGCAGATTTGTCAGTATAAAAGGTTTTGATCTTTGGCCTTTTTGCTGGATTCGCTTTTCCACGAACTCTCAATACGCAAACATCTCCTTTTTGAAGCATCAAAGTTATTCTACATAGATCTGTTGTTGACACAAAGTTGGTTGTTGATCACCTCTATGCAGTGTATCAAGAAATGGACTCCAGTGTTTTCCTTTTTCCTTCGTGATGTGCAGTTCAACAGCGCCACGCGCGTTGAAAATCTCGACTCACCAAATGTGTGTGTGTGTGTGTGTGTGTGTGTGTGTGTGTGTGTGTGTGTGTGTGTGAAACGGTGATGAGTCTATTACCAGGAGTGGAAACCAAAAAAGAAACGACTGATAATTATTAGTTTGAGTTTTGAGAGCAAGCAACAGAAGTAGCCTTTCAGAAAGCAAGCATTCACATTCCAACTGGAACCTGAAACAAGGCACAGCATTCAGTCGTGATCACCTCTGTGACAGATAACCTTTGGAACTTACATTTTCTTTCTGCGCACTTATCACCACGAAATGATTTTCGTCCCTCAAGACATTTTTAATTTCAATGCTTAATTACATCACATAACTGTAAAACAAGCAGTAGTCTTCAGCCTTGCGGAAAAAACAAGAATCTTGGCCTGTTGAAATCACGATCTTTTCCTTGGGCAAAGGTGTTTTCATGAAAGTCTCAACGTCAACAAAGAGTCGTTAGTTTAGTAGGTTTAGCCGAGGATTAAAGGCGGAAACGGTGTTAAAATGATAAATTTTCCTTTTGTCACAAACAGAGATCCTTTTATGACTGATGAACAAAAGAAAGAATGCTAAAAGCCTCGGGCGTCAAGAATGGTCCATAAAAATAAAAAGATCGAAAATACATTGAAATAAACATTGAAATAACTGGATTACTGCCAGACACTGTTATGAAGTTTGGAGCTTATTGATGCCAAGTACAAGGTGTGCCTGAACAACTTTTCAATTTGTCATAATCACTGGTGTCAGAATTCTTCCGCAAATGGCTTTGAAGGTCTTTATGATTGAAGATCTATCGCCTGAAACTTTTTGTTCTTTCAAAAGTCACAAGACATTTCCCACGAATCTTCAGAAGGCCAAAATGAACATGCCCACTCTTCGTTGTCAGTCCTGTGTGGTTTTTGTTTTGTTGTCGTAAAACCAGATCGCAGTTCCGTTTTACGAAATGCATGTGTTGCGAAGTTATTACGAGCGTGATCGTGTGTTGCAGTTGACGAGGACGCGGCGCCGGCGCTGCCCACGTCGCACACGTCGCACCTGCGCAGCATCGCGGAGCGCGACGCCCGCGCCATGGAGGCGGCGCAGCGCGCCATGGAGGAGGCCACCAAGCGCATGGAGGAGGCGTCGCGCACCGCCGCCATCACCAACATGCAGAAGGAGCGCGAGCAGCGTGAGAGGGAGCGCGAACGCGAGCGCGAACGTGAGCGTGAACGTGAGAGGAATGAGCGGGAAAACAAGGATCCACAATGCCCTCCTGCGCTCAAGTCTCCGTCTGACGAACCGCCTCTGAAGCGACTCGCCACGGAAGAGGAGAGACTCATGGCCCACGTCGGAATGCCCTCTGCGCACCTCAAAATTACCAGTAGAGGTCCGTACATAATGAGTGAGTTTGATTTTGCCTCTTGTTTTTCACTTTCACAATCCTAGCACGAAGCTCTGGCGCGACTCGTATTGTTTCGTAGCTCACGGCAGACGGTCGACACACTTAAATTATGTCGTGTTTTCCGGTGCGCAAATTTACTCTTGGTTGCATGTTAAAGGTCAAGCGCTCAAGTGTGCGCGACTGCGGCTTTTGTGGCACAGTCTGTTGGTGTCCTGTGTTGGAAACAGTTGTCTTGTGTTGTGTTTGTGTGGCCTTTGGCGACATGGGCAACAAACCCTGTTTTGCCTTGAATTTCGGGTCGGATGACGAGGAAGTTTTTGAGACTCAAAGTGACTGTGATAATGCTGAACCAAGAGCATGTGGTGATCTGGAGCCAGTGGACGAGTGCCATTCTTCAACTGATGACAGTCCACTCAACTCTAGTCTCTGCCAAATCGAGTTTGACAACAGGTAGGTCACTGTTCTTTACCCAGGGACTGTCTGAGATCTTTGGCAATATGTTTGAGGCATAACAAGACTGACAGAAGGTTGTTGGTTGCAGTGAGGTGGTCGGAAGTTCAACTCAATTTGGTCCCCTGGACGACTCCGGCATTGCGTTCAATCCATCAAAATTGGTATCAACATCAACTCAAGCTGAATCAGACGATTTCCGGAGAGAGGGAGAAGACTGGTTCAAGGCTCCTGTCAATCCCAAAATCCTTGAGTCGATGGGTAGAAAGAGATTTGCGGAAAATACTGAGCGCAAAGTCAATTGGGCTGCGCAAATGTACAGAGACTGGCGCAATTTCAGACTGATGGGGGGCTCCACTGATCTGCGGATAATTTCTGCAGACATCGATACTCTCACCAAGCTCAACAAGGTGTCTCTGTCTTATGCTTTGTCGAACTTCATCATGGAGGTTAAGAAGCGTGATGGCACAGATTTTCTGGGCCAAACATTGTACCAAATCGTCGTCTGCATCCAATTTTATTTGGAGACTCAAGGCCATGAGTGGAAGGTGATTGACGACCCAGTGTTCATTCGATTCAAGAACACTTTGGACAACGTCATGAAGGAGAGGGCAAAAGCTGGGCTGGGTAGAACTGTGTCAGCAACACCTATTACCCTCACTGATGAAGACAAAATGTGGGCCAATGGCATCTTGGGTGAAGATGATCCTGAAACATTGCGCGATACAGTTGTCTTTTTGCTAGGGATGAATTTCGCTCTCCGGGGTGGGCCCGAACAGAGGAACTTGCGCAGACCTGGTTTTCACCCGTAAATAACTGTTTGTGTCGACTCCTCCGGTCAGAAGTACCTCCAGTACAGGGAGGACAACAAGAGTAAGACGAATCCAGGTGGTTTGTCAAGTAGAAGATCTCAGCCGAAAGAGGCAAAAGTGTACAGAGCCGATGACCCCCTCCATAATGTGGTGAGATTGTATGAGAAATACATCAACTTGCTGCCTCCAAATGGAAAGCATCCGAGCCTGTACAAATATCCTCTCAAGCATCCGCAACCAAATGTTTGGTACTCAGATGCACAGTTGGGTGTAAATGCACTGCAAAAAATTGTCAAAAGTCTCTGCTCCAAAGCAGGACTTGAGGGTGAAAAGTTTTGCAACCACAGTCTTCGGGCATCGTGCGCAACCTGAATGTACCAAGCAGGGGTTGACGAACAAGTTATCCAGCAATTCACTGGTCATGCGAGCGAAGTTGTGAGGAAATACAAGTGCACTAATGAAGAATTACTGAAGTCTGCGAACAGAACAGTGTCTGGTCATGAGCTGTCTGTGCCCAAAAAAAGGCCAGTGTCCGCAACAGTGTCGAAACCACCACCGGATGAACTGCCGTGCAAAACTCCATCTTTGGAGAATCCAATCAGGCCCAAACACCAACATGTCGCCAAGGCCAGTGTGTGTCAGTATTTCCAGTCTCAGAACTGTAAGGATATGTGTCAAGTTCTGCACAAGATCGATGAAAAACTTGATGAAAAAAAGTTGAAAGAAAAAGTTGAAAGAGTTCAAAGTTTCCGTGAAGTATGAGCATTGAAGTTGGGTTAGTTTGTTCATGTTCGAGCCGGCTGCGGCACTGCCAAGTTCATGTTATTGTTCGGTGTTCGTTACCCATGTTACATGTTAGCAACTATGTTCGTCTGAGGACCAAATAAAGGGTTTGACTACAATGTCATGTCAGCCAAAAAGCAAAGGAATCGGTCATGAAATACCTGCAGAGAACGCACCCGAAATAACACACAGATTCAAGATAGCGACCATCAGCTGTGGGCTAGATTAGGTTAATACACGAGTGGGGTACTGTTATTCTTTCAGAACAGCTCGTGTATTAACCTAATCTTCTCGTCCGAACAGCTGGACTGTTGATGCTGTTTTGGTAGGCAGGCCAAAGGCAACCAACTTGTTCCCGTTCTCAGACTTCCTCGTGTGACCCACCGTTATGGCCATCGGAGGACAGCAAAGAAAATAAACATTGAGCCATTTCATGTTTCAGTGAGACTTTCTGTCTCTTGCGGCGGTTCCACTTCTGTGGTCCCAAATACTGCAAAGTCGGTTCAATTTATTGCCTAATTGGACGTCTACGTTTCGGCGGTTTTGATCTGATAACATAAAAACATCGAGGAAAATTGTACATTGTGTAAGCCAAGCAAAAGCGATTAGATTTCGAACCACGTGTTGGACAACCATCTTTGAGCCCACGTACAAATTTTACATTTTTGTCCTTTGAACCCTTCAAAATATAAAATCCCAAGTTAATGGTGTTAGATTCGGTGTTGCTTGTGGAATTTGAATCGTATCTTTGGAGGCATCTCTGCCCAACTCAATTGGAAGGTGTAATTTAGATGTATCCTGGCCTCTGGTGGTGTAGAAATGTATCATGCAGAGTTATTGAGGCTCAAGCAATAGATATTGCGGGTTGAGTTCAGTCCGTCTCCGACGAGCATGAAATTCAAGGGTAAACAACAGGTGGGTCCAACAATACCAGCATTTCGATGAGAGACGAGGCAAAACTTTTGATTGATGGCTCACTTTGAAATCATTTTGATATCAATGGTCACAGGGTAGTACCAGCAGGACGGGAATGTGTACTTTATGGCCACCTCGATAATAATGGACTGCAATTTTCCGTGGCATTTACACTCAATTGATAGGGAGGCTGAGATCAGGTTTCCTATCAGACGCAAGTGGGGTATTATGGATCCGGAGGAGCAGACTCACGTTGGTTCCCCTTCACACCTACCTGACAATTAGGCCGCAATTGCTTTGATATCGGAGTCATCTGTGCTTGTGCAGTGCCAGGTACTCTGTCCCACTCTGCGCTACAGGTGAACATTAACAGCTCATTTTGTACGATGGAATTGAGCGCTCGCACAAAAGGCGACGCCGCAAGCATCAGTATTTTGTCCGTCAACCCAAGAAAAAAATTGAATGTATGAGAGTCGGACCCACTGCGAGAGCAGTAGGTTGGCATTATGTTTTGATCTGTGATAGTTTGAGGCAATACGAAATTAGATCCCGCGCCGCGGTGATCCAGTTGGCATGATGACTGGAGGCTACACGGACAGACTGACGACACTTAATCATTATTAAACCTAAACACCTCCTCTCCCACTAGCTTCTGATTTCTTCCTTTGTTCGTGTTAAAATTTATGTATTGGCGTTATCCATCGGTATTTGGCAGTGCCGCAAAGCTCGTATCTAGATGCCACCATTGAAGAAAGCCAAGGTGATAGTTTGTTCCACCAGAAACCAGCGTTTGTATTCAAACGGTGAGGTGTATCTTTCTCCAACAAATGACCTTATCGTCGAAATAATTTGCCTTCATACGACGTACGTGGCCTCGGGTAATAAAACCAATTGAAAACAATACTAAGTGGTTGGTGTCACCCGAAGAAGTGGTTGACAAAGGGGAAAAGGCCACTTTGAATGATTGCTTAATATTGCCTTCGAATCATTCATATGCTAGTCGTCCTCGAAAGTACCAACAGATTTGTTCTCAAGTATGAGACAAGAAAATGACACGTCAGTTTTTGCAGGGAATCAGTCCCACGTCAGTCCTTTTCGACCGAACTGGCATTTGTCCAAGCTTCTATTCTTTGAGAATCTCTGATTTTCTGGTTCTCGATGCTCGGGTGTTCTTGATGATAAATTTGGTTTGAATCTATTCAGATGACCGATTCAACCTTCATGGTTGCGTACTTTTAATATCCTGAGAAAACACATGGCAAGAACGTCGTCATAAAATACATTGTAAACACATCATGAAAACTTGTCATTAAGACCAGGTAGTTTGGATCGAACTGAAGTGCACCTCAACCAGGGCGTGCAAATTACCTGATACAAAGAAATATTTCTTGATCGAAGTACTTTTTCAGATAAATGTGAACCTTTTCGAACATTGCTCCTTGGCCAAAGTGTTGTGTGACTGAGGGCTATAAACTTGTTTCTTTCGATCTTTTGTCGCCAACAAGGGACAGAATTGAAATAATTGTGAACCTCAAACTGTTCCAAGTTCATTTCATCTTCCTCGAGATAAAACATACTGGTAGTAAAATTATTTTCAATTCACTTTTTCCCCTTTGATTCGACAGAACGATACGTTGAATTTTCGTGCAATAAATCGTGGCAAAGTGCTGCCATTAAAATAGTTCACAGACATCTATTTACGAATTGAAGCCACATCCGACATCGGGTTTCTGTGAAGAAGTGACAAAGGCAAGCTGTCGTCTGAAAAGTTGCTTGAGTCCTTTCAGCTCAATTAGAGTCCAGCAGACAGAAAAAGATAAAACTTTGATACGATGGCAGTTTGACAGCAGGAACCACGCAACAGTTTTGCTCGTGACCAAATTTATCGATGCCTTTTGCTGTTTGCCTCATCTGAATTTGCCTTCGTACCTTTGTGCATATTGGTGCGCAAAGCAGTTGTATTAATTTCAAGGGAAACAAAAATATATTGGTGCGTTCTTTTCTGTACTTCCAGGAGACGGTCGCTCAGAAGTGGACAACTCGCTCGTTGTTTCCATGGAAATAAACGGTATCATGTACCAAGGAGTTCTATTCGCGCAGCATCCACGGCGACTTTAGCGTATTGAACACACTCAGCTTTTTGGACTGCTTTTCTCTCTCCGGAAGATTGTGAGTTCGCGTACTGCTTTCCCAGGAATGACTTTGTCCATCTCACACAGATCGAGGAGGAACATGAATTCTGCAGTTGCGATCTTCTTTGTGTACACGATCTTTTTTGTGTAAATAATGTGAATATTGGACAATTGTACGGTGTACATTTTTGTCACGTGATATTTTATCAAAACGTCTTTAAGATTTGACTGTTGGAATGATTGTTAAATGCTGGCATAATGTCTGTTGTACAGAGGAAAAATTAGTAAAGATGATTTGTGTACATGTACTTAAATTAAATAAGTAACACACAATTGAAAATAGCCGATTAGCAATTGGACCAATTTTCTCATGCACATTGAATCTCGACATTGTTGACTGGACACTAAAGCAGTCGTTTTCAAGGCGACTGCATTGGCACGCCGTGTTCCTCAATTGTCACTGTTATGTACATTGTTTACGATAGCTTTGTGAGCTTTAACGAAACCTATGTGTACGTATGTCTCTACATTTCAGTTCTACTGCAGTTTTTTGCTGTGAGTTGCTTGTGTAAAATGTGCATGAACGTTTGTTGTTTCAAAACTAAAACGTGTGTTCTCCGTGGATGATGTGTTCAGTGCGCCAGCACGTTGGCATTTCATGCCTCTTGTGGATCTACTCTGTGGGATGATCCGGAAGCGTGCAGCTGCATCCCGACTGCAGTTCACCAACTACAAAAGTGCTTTCAGCCTCGTCTTTGGTTGATGACACGCGTTGACAAACTCACCAAGGCCACTGCAGTCGTGCGGGCGGACCTCATGTCGTGTGTCGTGTGAGGAGTCTCGCAAATTCCTTTCCCGGCTGCTTCTCGTGTTCAGAAAAGCGTTCTGGACCTGTGCAACAGTGCAAGTTGGGTACAAGTGCAAGTGTACCCAAAACAAGCACTGTTCCTTTGCAGTGAAAGACTGTAGTTTTATTTTATTCCACATTTTATTTTGTGTGGGGGACGTGAACATTGCTAGAAATGGGTTGCGCTTTGATTTTGTCAAAATATTCTTGTTTGCAATGCATTGGTTTGTGGAAACGAGCAGTAGAGATTCCGATGGGTCTCCATTGCTGTTCTCACACAATTGAAAGAATTGCTGAACAATCACGAAACTTTGTGAAAAAAGCCACGAGGAACCAGAAATCCATTTTCACGAAACGCTGGCAAAGAGATAATCAAAATGTGGTGTTTGTGTTTTTGTCGACAATTCCATCACTTCTCTCTTCCTGAATTGCTCCCAGTCCAGGACTGGGCGATGTGAAGTTGAGCCGCATTTGCCAAAAATGCAGAGCAGATAATCAAATGGCATGATTTCTGTGTAAATGTTGAGCATCGCCACTACTCACGTTACTTTTGCCTTGTTGCCAGAGAGTGTGGATTTTCAAGTTCGTGGGAACTAGTCAGGACTACGGTTCTCTTCTTTCGTTGAACAAATGCATAATATTTTGTCAAATTTCAACACTGAGGTGTGAACTCACAATGGGACGTGAACTTACATTTTGTGACAACTCGCCGACGTCAAGATCATGGCTTGCAGACTCATACTCGTAGTGTTTGGTGAAGGCGTCGGAGACAGAAAGTTGCCAGGAACACGTTGAAGTGTTTTTGTTTACCACTTTCTCGTGGGCTGCTTTTGAATGTTTTCCTTTTGGGGGAAGAAACACAGCAAGCACAGGTCAAGAAGAGAAAAATTCTGTGTTCTAAGGTTCAATGATTGTCTCACATTGGTCCTGAACGTCTTGTGTGTTGTCTCCTGAGGCTTGCGTTTCTGACATCTGTTGTCGAGAAGGGTAAACGAAGCTGTATGCGAACGCCGTCTTGTCACAGTGTCGTTCAGCGATGAGAGAAAACAAGACAATCAGATCCAGTCTAGTCTTGCTGATGTTGCAGCTCACAGCGACAACTGATCAAAACGCACAAGCTGCATGGCTTCCGTTTTCAATCCGCGAAGGAAGCTGCTGAAGGCAATGTCAAGAGACAACAAACAAGAACTTCGTTGAGTCAGGTGCATGCTTTGAATGAAATGTGAACAAACGCACACAAGAGAATAAATGCAGAGACACGATGTGGAAGTGTACATACGAACGTGAAACGTTTGCACTCATGTGGACTGGGAATAGCGACAAAGCAGTTTAGTGGGCACATAATACTCGTGTAGACAACTTCCTGCAGTTGTGCTACGAATCGTTGTCAAGCCGCGTTCGATTTAGGCCATTTGAAACAAAACACTCCATTTGTGTGAACTTGTTACTGCATTTGTAATTTCCAGTAGACATTTGTACGTATATGTATGCGTCACAGATTCAATAAAGCATGGTCAAGTTACCACGAAATAATACCGAAGAGATGCGTTGTTGCATTGTTTTGCTTTGTTTTGCGGTTTTCGAAAATGTTGAGTCTGAAGTTTCTTCGAAGGAAACTCCCAGAATGAAGGAACCCTGACAAAAACTGCCACAAGAAACAAGGCAGATTTCTAAGATTTCTTGCACTGTGACTTTTGCTCAGACCACAATGATCATCAAAGATTTATGTTGTTCTCAAAAATATTACCGCCATCAATTACTCAAGATTAATCTCGGGGTCAGCTTTGGTCCCACATTGCAAAAAATGATATGAATTGACTGTCCGTGACGGTCCCTCAAGAGCGTATGCTGGACCTCTACCTGTCTGCAGCTAAAAAATGAAGTGAGGACCTTTTGATGTATTATTGAATGGGAGCGCAGTAGAATGATCGTGGACTGCCCACTGATGACAGAGGGACCTTTACTGATTGTAGTGTCCATTGTTTTACATCATATTGCCGGCCAACGCAGATGGTCCACAGGCCATTCTATTATGAATGATTAATATCGAAGGAAACATCAGGACCTGTGGTAGATGCGAAAGAGATTAATCCTGCCTGCAACAATCCTGATTGCTGTCAAAGAGCCGAAATTTATTTGGCATCGAAGGAAAGAGCAAAAGGCTGGGACAGGGGGTCAGGTGTTAAACGATTAATTTTATGTGGCTTGGCCGGCACAACGGCCAGTATTTATGGCCAGGGTCCGTGCTCGGGGCTGCTCCATTGGGAAGGCCAGTATAATCGATTGACAATTACGGAGCGCTCATTACATTTCACCTGTGATCTTCTTGACCTTTTATGCCATTGAATGTCCTTCCGTCCCATCATCAATCAGAACAAATGTCCCTTTGTTTTTCAAACATATCCATTATAATTATGACCATACTTGCCGACCAGTAGACAAATGTTGATTTCGACTTGTATTTTATGCACGTCAACTGAGATTCGGAAAATATTCTTCTTGTGCCACGAGCGACCACTCAACAAAAACTGCCTCAGGTGCAATGAAAATTACGCTCGTGGATCTGAGATCGAAGCAACAACAGAGCAAGTTCGCCATGCACAAAGCACTTCCTTTCAGATTTCGGAGAAGACTAGAAGATGTCGGAGCCCGAAGGTCACGTTCTGTTGACATCACGTCTTCGTCTTGCTGCTGTGGCCATTTGGACTTTGGTTTGGGTTGGAGTGAGAGTGAGGTTGGGTTCGCGGTAGTTGGTGGAGCAGGGTGAGGGTGGGTTGGGGTACAGCACAGGGGAGGGACGTATAATTGCTTGTGAGTTTACGAGATACTGTCTCACCTCGATGGCTGCGCTTTGTGAAATCAAGTCGCCGACAAGAGTCAGATGGGATCAGATGTCCCACAAGAAAGAGACTACCTTCAGGTAGGAACACGGCCAGAGCCTCTTTTGGACTTTGGCAAATGCAGCTGTTTGGAGGTTTGAGTTTTGAGAGGCCCATCCTCAGGGACACCAATGTTTTCGTCGCGTCTTACACGAGACAAAACAATGCACCGCACACGTATGCATTCACGACAACATGTCCATTGTTTTTGTTCTCGGGACAGACCATAATCTCAAGCACTCATCGCCCGCAAAATCTTCCCATTAAGTGGCAAGAGACTTCAGAATCAGCAAAAAACCTTGAAATCGTTTTGTTCAAATTCATCTTTCGTTCCGTTAATTTTTGGTACCAGAAACATTCTTCTGTGCTCAGCGCTGTTTGTGCTTTGCTCATGCAGTGCCTGTTTCACCGAACTTTTGTGAGGCTGAAGAAGGTGTGCGTGGCTGTTTGTGTGGTCAGTTTTGTCCGTCTTTTTTCCGGTGTGTTCTTGACATCCAGATTTCCAAGCACTGAAACCGAGCAGAAGGCGCGACAGGAGGCAATCTTTCCTGTGTGCGTGGTGGTTACACTCGTACTCTCAGACCACGTCGAAGCTGTTCTTACTGTGGTTGTTCTTCTGAAGACATGGAATGTTGCAGAAAAGTTACGACGAACCACATGTTGTTCTGAGTTGAAAAGAGAAGACCTTTCGATTGGAGCAGAACATTCTTAGGAGCAGATGTGAACATTAAAGCAACTGAACAGACAGGAAGATGTTGCGCCAACGTAGTACGATGCTGAAAAAAAGCTCTTCTTCTGAGGCGGCAAGAGGGAGTGAAGAAACGGCCGGAGAAGGGGCAACGGGGCGAGAAGGAAAAAAGGAAAGGAAATGGTAAGAGAAGGAAGGAGGCAAAAAGAAGGGAAAGTATTGATGGACGCAGGAATAAAATCTTCCAGTTTTCGGCTTGTTGTCCCAACTTTTTTGCCGGCTGAGCAGCCATCAGAGTACGAGGGTAGGAGAAACCCGTCCGACAGAGTAGTTGTTGGAATTTAACATGATTATTCTGAGTGGGTGAAGAGTGCTAAATTGGTGAAGGGTTTGGGGTTTGTGTCAAGGAACTACAGGGTGGGTTCTGTTGAGGAAACGCCTTTGTTGCACACATGTGCTTTCTTGTTCTCAACTTCCAAAATATATTGAAAAAAAATTGAAAAACCATACGTGTCCTTGCACTTTAAAGTGGTTTAGATATTCATTTATTCAAAAACCAAACGCAAACTGCTCAAGATCGATTGACACTTTTTTCAAGGAAGTTTGGTTATGAAGCAGATAAAACATAACTTGGCCCTTCTGAGATGCTATCAATTAAATTGTTTCATTCTCAACATGACAAATCATCGCCTTTGGCTATAAAAACTCGTCTTTTGCCAGAAAACAAAGTTTTGGAAGGTATTCGATGTCGGGCAACGCAGTCTCAAGGTGAGTTTGAAATCTTTTCTTGGCGTAAACAGGTTGAATTTCTGAAAGAAAACACGCAAAAATTGAAAACAACTGACCCATGTGTCTTTCAACGTGAATCCAAATTTGCCTCTTTGCTGCAGGCCTTAACAGACCATGATACTGTGGAGTCCGCTGACGAACGGCATCGTCGTTGTGGTGGTTCTAGTAGCTGCCGCACCGACATTTTCAAAACATGTTGACAACACACAAGGTACTCAATCTGCTCCCCTCTTGTCATCTTCTGGAGTTGTCTCAAAGATTCCGTTTGTCAACTGATCTCCTGAACCTCATACACTCCCTGCCTCTTCACAGGATCATTGGATCAGGTGGATGATTTAACGAACGAACTGCAGGACAGAGTGAAGCGAGCGTCATCGGCGAAGTTCCGAGACGTGATATGCGAGAACTCCGGCTGCATGAACCTCGGCTGCCCGGACGGCTTCCATCTGCATGTCTGCTCAGCCAACTACGGAAGGAAAGACTCGTCGGTAGGCAGATGCATTTTTCTTGCGAACATTGGCGGAGAACAGTTCCTCAAAAATTATTTCATTGACAATGAAATGAATGTGAACACCCACACGAGAAAGTGCTTGCACAAAACTCTCTTGCGCCACGTCTTGAGTTCTCTCTTCATAGAAGAAATGCAAGACCACCAGATGGAGAATCTTGGAACTTCCGTGAACATTTCTGACACGTTCTTGTGCATGCCAAAAAGTTGCCCAAGACTCTTGTAAACTTGGACATACATCGCAACAAATATATCCGAACTCAACTTCGCCAGTTTTGGCTTGCGCACCTTTTGGGTGCAAATCTCGCGGTTTGTAACAACGCCACCTACAGGCCTTCTTGAACAAAGGCACCTGCACTTCAGATTTGCGCTTACCACGTGGACCATCTGAACAACTGTGACTGCGGAGACCCGGACTCCTCGCTCCTCACAGTCAGGAGACTATGTCAAGGAAAGCAGGCGTGCACCATCGCTGCGAACGACACGACATTCGGAGATCCCTGCAGGGATACTTACAAGTACCTGGAGGTTGAGTACCAATGTCAAGGTGAGTGTTGTTTCAAACAAACGTTTCTTCATGCATGTATGCCATTGAAAAATAAAACCACACACTCAAACATTCCTGTCATGTCAAGAAAGAGAGGGGTGGTGTGACGGCAATGAGGTGGGTCAGATTCCAAACTTTGTTGTGTGTTGACAGAACGAATATTTTTTCACAAAAAAGTTTTTCTCACAGTCCTGTGGTTCTGAGGACACTGACATTTCTGTGCAGATTCGACGGCGCCGCCCGGCGAAAGCGCGTGGAACTCGGGGCACGACAGGTTGTTGGTGCGGGAGCAGCTGCGCGCCGGAGCGCCGCGCTGCACCGAGGAGGACCGCTTCCGCAAGACGAGCACGTGCTCCGAGAGCCGCCCGCCCTACTTCCAGTACGCGTGCGACACGGGCGCCTGCGTCCCCGAGGAGCTCTGCTACGCGCCGGAGTGGTGAGAGCTCTTCATTGTCAGGGGGTCGCGCACTGCGCTTGTACGACGCTATTTCTGGTTGTCATTCACCAGTTCTGGAAACAACAACGTGTTTTTTTCTGTTGCCCAAGCTGCATGTTCACTTCTGTATTGCACACTTTCTCGCCACTTGCAACAAGCGGTCAGTTCCTCTTCCCAACTGCACAATTTACGACCTTTTCGCTCAGGAACTTTGGTGAAGGCTGCTTGGTGTGCGAAGAAATGTGGAAGATGAAAGGTAAGGCTGAACTCCGGATTCTATTCCTCAATCCGAAATGAAAGAAAACAACAAACAAAACCTTCTTGTTTTCCAAATTTGTTCGGGAACCTTTGTCTGGAATGCGCAGGGACGCGATCGACAGCGAGCAGAACGGACGCGGTGTGTGAGAACGACTGTCTCCAGATCTCCTGTCCCGCCGGACAGCTGATTGAGATAGAGGACGCAGACTTCGGCAGGACCGTCCCTTACGCCGAGGTGAGCACCGAAATCTGAATGCCCCGCGTCGGCGCTTCTTTGTTTCCGAGTACAGTTGGAAACAAAGTCACTTGTGAATGGCTGAACCTTGCGTCCTGCATGCTGAAGTGGTTTTCAGAGATGCTTCAATGAATATTTCGAGGAAGTGACTGATTGCTGTTCCAAGGATTCTACTTTGGAGATCGTCAGGTGCCACTGTTTTCCCATTTTGTTGCTCAAATGAGTTATATCTCTTTTCACTTTGGTTGTCTTCCTCGAAGTGCAGGGCTTCAGTGATTGTTTTGACCAAACGATTCCAGACAACTTTGTCAAGACCGCGAAAGGTGCGACGTGACTGCTTCAGCTGCAAAGTTTGGAGACCCGTGTCCTCGAACCTTCAAGTACCTGGAAGTCAAGCACCACTGCAGAGGTGAAAATTTACATTTGAATAATGGTGCTGAGAAATAATTGAAGAAGACAGGCCGTTGCATTGAAAATTTCCAACAGACTGACTTTCAGGCAGTAAACACAACAGACGCGTCACGAGCCGAGTTTGCACGAACAAGTTTGCATTCCGGTCACGAAATTGAGACGATTCTGCGGACAAGACAAAAGACAATAACTGGCCTGCTGTTACTCACTATTCTCACTTGTTTTACAAACGATTTCTGTCACCAGTCCCAGGTCGCCCGAGTTGTGACGAACCAGATTGTCAGGAGGCGCACGCGAAGAGGATCCGTGAGCGTTTCGAACACGCTGACGTGTGCGACGTGAACATGGTGCCGGGCACATTTTCTTATCTCACGGCGTGCTTGGGGGCATGCGTGCCGCTTGACTTCTGTCAAATGCGAGACTGGTATGTCAACAAAAACACGGCTCCTGTTTCACTCACACAGCAAGTTGAAAGTACAAACGGGTATCCAGTTTGATCAGTTATCCACTTTCTATTGTGTTTGTTCAGGAGTTATGGAGAAGGATGCCTGACGTGCGATCTATACTGGGAAAGATCAGGTTAGACAAAATGCCCAAAGTCAGGTGTCTGAATACATTCGTATCAAAGTGTTCATTTTCTCTTTTCCACAAGAAATAACACCGAATTCCGCTGTTTTAAAAGGTGGAAGACCGAGTCTGGAGGACGACTACAAATGCAAAGTTGCAGAAATGAAAGAGAAGCATGAAAAAGGGTTACTAAAGGCCTGCACAGTGGAAGACGTTCCTGGAACACTCAGTTATCTCGGAGCATGCACAGGAACAGGCAACTGCATTCCAATGGAGTTCTGCACGATGGCCGACTGGTACGTGGTTCGTGAATCGAATTTGAGTGGGAAAGCTTCTTTATATCCAGATACCTTTGGCATTTTTGAGTGGCTGAATTTATCCCTGCACTGCATTTAATTCAACTGCTATTTTTACTTGTACAACAGGGGCTACGGAGAAGGCTGCTTTGCGTGTGACTTCTTTTGGAAAGAGATTTATGATGGAGGTAGGGCACTGCTTTGTTGTGCCACACAACACACACTTTGTGACAAAGACGCTTGAATATATCAAACAAATCTCAGAACACATTGAGCCTCTTTTGAAGGTACCAGACCTGAATGTGAAGGTCCTGAAGACAGAATGGACATGGATGTGAGTGACCTGAGGGCCTGTTCAGTGGAGGATGTTCCTGGAACCTTCAGCTACTTTGAAGCCTGT
>JAAUXT010141514.1_pt1 | contig 17313 bp, 14 predicted proteins | sample 7278171 | NCBI WGS metagenome assembly JAAUXT01 (sample SAMN14350112, study PRJNA611818) | marine sediment metagenome | isolation source: surface marine sediment (1.8m) | place: French Polynesia: Moorea | collected 2018-08
GTTGCATGGCTTGATATGTTGGGAGCTTCAATTGAAAGTTTCACATTTTTATTCGCACCCAAAGTTGCCTTTTTCCGGACAGAAGCCGCATATTCGTGGACCTCCCTCGTAACTTTTGTTTCAGAATCCCAGAATCCCACAGTGACCTGAAAATTGTGCAACACCACACTATTTGCGGCTGAAAAATGCCTGAAAGAGACCTTTTGAAATGATGGCACGCAACACAAGGCTTTTTCGCCTGGGAATTACGAGTATTGAAGAAGAAACATTCATCTGCGTAAAATCTTTTCCCTGCAATGAAGCCGCATCTTTTTGCATGCAGACAAATATCACCTCAACTTTGTCATTGAATCGTCCCCACAGACCAGCAACCCGAATTCAATTCAAAGCAATTGTGATCAGCCAGATACGGAATACGAATTATCTCCGGGTAGGAGGCTGCCTCGTTGTCAAAGGGATGTCAAGAAGTCGTTTTTGTTTGAAAACCCAAGAAATCAAAAGGGTCAAAGACAAAAGAGAATCTTCCACCAGAGTTGGAGACAGAGATCGAGATGGCACTGCAGGGAAAAGCCTTGCAAGTTCCTATCAGCCCCCTGCCATCAAAAAGACGCTTATGCTTGAAAGTCAAAGATAATATTCAGTGCATGCACCAGAGGATTTGGAGATTTAAAGCCCTGCTTATGAAAGTGTAAAGTTAAGAAGTTATATACCAGGCACTCGTGATTGAAGATGATAACACGTCAATTCATCAATGTTATGAAACTCAGGCATGTGTGGCCCTACAGTCGTGGGATTTGCAGGCAAAGAGTACAGCGCAAGGGGGAAGTGGTATTGGAGGTACTCACTTGCACTTTGAGTGATGCCCTGTCAAAGGGAATAATAATGTCTCCTAAGCTTCTTACCCAATCTGCATGAGCTGTAGACTGGGGCCCCGGCGGGGTGACACTTCAATCTTGCATCTCGGTGATCTGCAGAGATGAGATGCAGTCAAGTGATCTGCATCAGCGCTGCACCCAGCCTCCTCCCGACACAATAACTCAAAGTGGGGCCTTGAGTCCATAGCTTTTTGGCAGGCAGTGGCCGAGCTTTGCTGTGGCCTCTCCAGGTGTTGAGTGTGATAGGAGAGGCACCTGTGGTCCTGGGTGTACCCAGGTTCATACTGCTTGTCAAGTAGCGTCAGCGGGGCTGCTCCCTCGACGCCCGATCTCATCAGAGCCTGCCTCCGCAATCCTGTCACCGGGTGCGCGCTCTCCTCACTGCCTTCTCCTCCAAATCTTCTTCGAGCATCGCGCCTGGGATCAAAGATGCGATAAGCCACGTCAAACGGTGAGAGGATCAAAACTGTACTGGGGCCGGGTACGTGAGGCCCGGTGGCCCTGAAGAGCGGAGCCGTGACAGACTGTCAGCCTCCTCCTTGATACGGTGAGGTATGGAGGCTCCTCAGAAGCCGCTTAGACGGTGCGTGCGACCCACGGAGCAGCCGTGCCAACTTTTCTGATTTCTTGGCGTCCGTAGAAGAGGAAGCTTGATTTTTGAATCGTGATCGGAGTCTGGATGATGGCGCGTTGCGTGTGCGAACAATCAAGGCTTTTGATTCAATGTGCAGCGCCACACCTTTCCTCAACAGCGGTGCGCTCGGATCGTATTCGACATTGCCACATTCACCCGTGAAAAGCTGTACTCAAGAACAAGACGCACAGCAACCTTTATTTTGGCATTCCTCCATTTGTGGTGCGTTGAAATTTTGTTCACCCCACCCGTCACAAATCGAAAAGAAGCACACCTGCTTTTGTTGCTAAACTAGGGGAAAATGAGCATCTTTTCACCGGTGAATACGATGTTTTGTTAGCTCCAAAGGAGTCTCCAAGAGAACAAAGTCGACGCCCAAGTTCATGCGGTTCTCACGGACGGAACCTTCCGAATCAGCGCCTCCCGACTTCATGTCGAGCCTCTCGTAGGGCTGGGCTCGTGTACACAGTATCACGAAGTGACATTCACCATTGTCATACAAATGGAGGCGAGACAAAGAAAATATCAACTGACATAATAACAATTGTAAAATTCCACTTTTTATTCCAAGCCTTCTCGACTTTCACAACCAGAGGTCCCTGTTTTCAATGTGGCGTGACCTCGCTCTGAGATTCATCGGGTCACGTGAGGGGAATGTAATGAGTTCGGGACGAGCGTCACCCGATCTCGAGCCTTTTGGGACTGAGAAAGGTCCGCTGGGGTGTTGACACAACAACAGGGGGAAAATACAAGACAGATAAGGGCATCACATTTCAGGTCTTTCTCAAGACAAATTGATGTGATTTCTATCGTTGCAACAAAGGAGAAAAAAACTTGAATGCCATGTTCGTCGTGCAGATATGTTTTCGATGTCAAGTCACCTGTGTTTTGTCTTGTGTGCGCCAGCGAATTCGTGCACCGCACGTGAACAGAAAATGAATTGGCCAAAATTTCTGGACGCGTTTCAGGACATTGCAGGCTGTATTGCAAGTGAAGGTTGCATTGACAAATGATGAGCCCGCCAACATTTCCCGCTGGATCAGTGACACAGCGAGAACTTGAGCAGTAGCACACGGGTACTCCTGTCGGTGTTTGCTGTGCAGACTCCACCAAATGGCAGGGCAAACACACACTCGGGGGAAAACGCAACTCCTGCATTTGTCCCCCGTGCATGAGCGGTCACGTACCTCTCGATTAAACAAACCATCTTCATTTCACCAAAGTCTACACAGCAAGGTGCATCCAAAGAGTTGCTATTATCATGTGAAAAATCCCCTGAAATTAAAAACCATAAATGTATCAAACGGTGTGCAAATAGTGGCCTTGGGTCGTCAGGTGTATACCCACAGTAGCATCAAGGTCTACCCTCTGGTACCCTGGATGACATGTACACACACGGGTCGGTTTGCACAATAGGTGAGTATGAAAAAGTACGCTGCGGTTGTACTCTCTCGTGGACTCAAAGTACAGGCACGTTCAAGAGAAGGCCGCCATCAAACGCTTGTGTTTTGCTGACTTCAAGTTTTGTTCAAGGAGAAAAAACATTTGAACTTTGATGTGAAGAAAGATTGTTCATTTCCACCTTTGCTCCGACCAAGCCATTTGTCGTGCGTCCACACGAGGCTTGTCCCTCGGTGTTTGTTCGGTGTCATCGTAATTATGACTTACGAGAGCCGCCGCCGAGGTGAACTGACCTTCAGCACTCGACCTAATTACTCGACCTTCCAGCACCTGATCTCCGCCGCCTGTCACGAAACTGCTCCCCACGATTTATTTCGTGCAAAAAAACATAACGCGCTGGTTGGTGTTCAGTCCCGAACGTCCTTGTGTCAGCAAGTCAATGACAACAGACAAGACCCGTACAGAGAGGTGAGGGCGGCTGCGTCGCCGGCGTCAAGACTCGGCGTCTTGGTGTGCGCGGTGGAGTTCAGATTTCACGACCAGTCGTGCCCAGCAAGCCAAGCAGGGGGGTCTCACTCTCCATTTTAACTGAGATCAATGACCGCAGCTTGAAAACTCAGTTCTTTGCACCGCGATCACGCAGTCATTGACCCATTTGCCACAACACCCAGCGCCCTCCAAAGTCCCTGGTACAAAGTTCTGCAGCTCGCGCCCCCGTGCCGTGCCATGAGGTGGAGCACCGACCCACCTCATTGCCAAACAAGTCATGGTCGGAAAACAGTGGGAAGCGCTGAACTGCGGGTTGTCTTGGTGGACGTAATTCAATTGAGCGAAACGAGCGGGGTACCCGTCGAGCATTAGGCAGCGAATTGGCCGTGCGTCGCGCCCCGCACGATCCGCGGGCGAGAACTGCGCACCACCCAATCCAATTACAACACCACATCCTCAAAGCAAATATTTTCCTGGCAAAGTTTGAGCAAAGTTAGTTTTCTAAATTAACAGGCCAGATGAAGTGCTGTGTGTTTTTTTTTTCCTCAGAGCTCAACTGATTATGATTAAAGCCACAAGAAAAGAACAGTCCCCATTTTCCCCGACCACAATTCCCTGGAAAAACCTCGGCACGCAAAAGTCAAATTTCATTAATGGTTAGATGACATTGTTGATTCCTGCAATAAAGCTCTGCGGTTCTTTTCTGGGCGCGCAGGCCCCTGTGTGCGAGATGGGATCAGTGGTTTTTGTTCAATCAGTGCGGTTTTTCACCCTCCATTGTTGGGAGCACTTCCCTGCGCAACCAGCTTAATTTGCGCGCTTTTCGCTGATTCTCGAGCCTGTGCGGAGAACAATGGGGCCTGAGTGAGGTGGGGCGGCGGTGGCGGTGGCAGCACACCTGAACCCTGGGTCTGGGCGAGGTGGGGTGATGCTGGCGGCAGTGGTGGTGCCTCGTCCCGGCAGCGCAGTGTTCAGCACTTGGCGGTGGTGCGACTTAGCACACACAGTGATAGCAGTCGCAGATCACCAGAAAACTGTAGAACGCGTCCGCGTGAACCCTGAGAGAGTCGCGATGCTTGTGGTGACGTACTTGAACCTTGGGCGAGGCGGGTGTGGCAGCGGGCTTGAATTCAGGGTGTGTGAGGTTGGGCGGCAGTGGCGGTGGTGGGGCGCCTGATACTGGTTTTGGGTGAGGTAGGGCGCCGGTTGCACAAGGCAGCGCGCACACGCCCTAGCAGGGCGGTGGCGGCGGCGGTGGTGGCGGTGGTGGCGGCGGTGGTGGCGGCGGTGGTGGCGGCGGTGGTGGCGGCGCACCTTGAGTCCGAGATCAGAGCGCACTCCGCTGCCCCGCCAAGGCACTGGACTCTGTCCCAACGATGTTGCGTCTCTTCCAACACCACAAACGCCTCAACAGTAGAGCAAGGCCACAATCAGTCGAATGGGAACTCTGTCGCAACATTTAGATCTCTCAAAACTTTACAAAAAGGTCAAATTGTGCAGCGATACTCTGAAGTCAATCTGCAGTTGCGTCGTGTTTTCATGTCCGAATCTTCGACGAAAGTTGTTTGGAACTTGCTCCAGTGAGCCTTTGGGCCAAAAGTGAACGTGGTTGACTTTGCAGATATAATTTGGAAAACACATTAGTGTTTCATTTGTGCCAAGTGAGGCTCTATAAAAGTCATAAATTCTTTGAGAGGGTGAAAAGTTGAATATTTTACGTTTTGCAGCTGAACTAATGACAAAGTTAAAGTGTCGTGTCATCCCCCAGACCCATTGCGTCTGCGGTGAGGTCAGTCCGCGTTGCGTGGCGAAGTCCAATAAAACTTATTCACTGCTATTTCACGACCATAATGACATGCTTTCAAAAGAGTGTGTTATCCATGTTGCAGCCACAAAGCTCAAAACTTGAAAATGTGAGAAAGTGAAGCAAGGGGCAAGGTTGGTTGCGCCAGGTGTCCAAGGATCAGTAGATTTGAGGATCTTGGCTCTGCGCATATTCAATTTTTAAAAACTGACGAGCATCGTGCCAACAAAGTTTAACGGCCAAAATTACTGTCAAATTTGCACACGTGCACAAGAACATTTTAAACGAGAAAGTGAGTTCATTCATTACCCCAGCACGAGGCATTTACTGAAGGGCACGTTCAATTGCGTGTGCATTCGGCCAAAAGCAGTCAAAGCAGTTGATTTCTAAACAATTTCTATAGGGCGCGCTTTGGAGTCTGTTTCAAGAGGGTGAAATTCGTGCACCACAGGGGAAAAGAGAAGTTGAGCAAAGAGACAATAACAGTTGAGGTGATGTCGTTTTCACGCATCTGCGCGAGCCCTGAACCTGAGCACATACGATTTTACACTCTGCACGCTAGCTGGATTTGGCATGACCCGGTGGGTCACTGTTTTTCATTGCAATCTACTCTTCCTTTCAATTCAATTCGAGAAACTCTGGCTTTTTTGTACACAACGCGCCTCTTGGCTATTTTAAGTGGAAATCAGCATAAGGCGCAAACGAGGCTCACCTGTCAGTAGCAGTGACCCATGGATGTCGGGGATCACTCCATACAGATGGTTCGCTGTTTGATACCATTTACTGCAGTACAACCAACACAACAGCGCCCTTTGTTCAATTCAAAAAATTCGCGTTCCCTGTCGGGGTTGGCAAGATGGCCGACCAAAGATCGAGTCACCCTTTCCCTCGTGGGTCAGTGGGCTTTTGGGGAGGAACCAAGGGTTCTGTTCAATTCCTCTCAAACATGCCAAAAAAAGTGCCAACAAAGCGCGAATTTGCTTCCGATTGTCAGAAAGCGTTACACAATGGACCCTCCTTCCATGGCATCCAAACACGAACTATTTATGCAAGATTTGCCTGTAATGCGAGTGTAATGAGTTTTGTTCAATGCCGATATGCATAACGGTTATCAGAATGTCTGTTGTCACCCCAGGGACATTCTAACCTCCACCCCAACCTCAAGCTACCGCGGGTTCCCGCTCAGAATGTTCCCACATAAAGCTCTGTTGACTTTCATACCACTTCTATTCCACGAGGCCGCAGATTTATGGTTAAAGTGACACCAAATGAACAAGACAAGGTTCATGTGAGTTGAAAACGAATTGGATTTTATGTTTCTCGTTATCTACGGGGGGTGAATGCGGGGAGAAGAACTTTGAACTTCTTACAAGAATGCGCGTGTGACTCTTTGCTATGTTGCTCGCAAAAGTGTGTCTTGTGTGTTTTTTTCTTGTGGTTTTTGGGAGACAACCCCGATCAATTTGAAAAGAACAGACTCCAAGTTCAGCAGCTGTCCGTCATGAGGACCGAACTGACGGTCGGTCTGTTGGCCACGTCGTTGACATGTGTGTTTGCCACACCTTGCCCGTCAAACATTTGATCTGCAAAACCCAAGTCAAAAGAGAAAGGACTCGGTAGTTTGCAATAAGCCTCAAATTGAGCGGGTTTTATGAGAAAGGGAGTGAAAAATTCCTTCATGAAGTGGAGGAGGCGTAGATCATACAGTTTGAGGGACTGTTGCGCTAGAGGGCAAAATAATTTTCTTTTTGTTCTTCACTCGCACCAATCCGCAGGTCCACCATTTCAGTTTTGTCAAAGGAAAGGGGGAACAGGAGTGACAAAGATCATACACGCAGTCGTGTCTTCCAGTGAACAGAAAGATCTATCCCGAGGAAAACACAGACACTGACATTTCCTTGGGACGGGAAACATCGTTCAAGACACTTTGTTGGAAAAGGTCAATTTCTCAAAGGGCGACGAAAGTGGCGGAGAAAAGCTGACGAGATGGGCCGCCCCGAGACCCGTAGGTGTCGTCTGCGTCTGCGGGTTGTACTCCCTGCCTTCCCCATGTAAAGGTGACAGCCCAATCATACCGAGAAAATGAGACTTTAGACCCCGCAAGACCTCTGTATGAAATTGACCATTTTTGTAGGAGACCCCTATCAGTCTTTCATCCGCTCAAAGTCAGCAATTTAATTACTGTAACGAATTCTGGTCAAAAGTCAGCAAAGTAATTATTAGACTTTGCCCAGGTGGGTCGGTGTCATGACAAGCGGTCGTTCCCTGACATCCGCTCCAACACGAAGCCGTGAAAAACTAATTCAGCCGAATAAAAAAGCAACGCATCTCCCAGTGCCTGGGAGAATGAATGAAGTCTTTGCTGGCTTGGAAGAATCCCGTTTGAAACCTTGGTGAACAAAACGGCAGACTCAGTTCAGGCGTTTTCTTTTTTCTCATTTCTGATGGCAGTTGGCCCTGTGGTCCATGACACCGGCATTTTTCACAAAGCTTGATCCGTGTGACCAAATGCTTGGCTTTTGGATCTCCTCCTCTGCAAAATTGTGCAAAATCAGCAACACGAAAGCACTCCAGAACCTTCGCATCCACATGGACTTGTTGGGCAAGAACTTATCAATCAATCTGAATGTCCACCGTGTGAATGTGTGGTTGATACAACACGTACATGTATGAGTACAACCAGGCATTTCTCACACCTCAACAGCTCGAACTCTCTGAAAAAGGAGTCAGTTTGACTTGTCACACGAGTGACAGTTGTGACATCCTGGAAAGGCGAGAGGCAAGTTTTTGCAGAAGCCAATCAGTTTGTCGTCCGTGTTCTGCACTGCAACTCAAACTTGCTTCCAGAAAACAGGAACATGTGCAGAACAAAACATGTGCAAATCAGGGATGTTTCCCCTGCGCTTCCAGTCAACAACGCTCCGCGCGCCGCTGTTGACTCTGCAATCGAGCGACTCGACGAAAAGTCAATCCGTGCATGATCTATGGCTTCCGGATGAAAGTGCATTTGAGGAGATGATCCTTGTTGCCATAATGGATGTGTTCCTGTGTAGAGAGCGGGATCCGGGGCGGAGCTGGCTGTTCAGGTCGGTGTCGTTCACGCAGCTGCAAACCTGTGGTCCAGAATACGAGAACTCGTAGGGCGACAGGAACACCTGTGAGACTCGGGGTCTACAGAGTGGTGTGTGCGTACGCGCGTGCGTGCGTGCGTGCGTGCGTGTGTGCGTGTGTGCGTGTGTGCGTGTGTGTGAAGTGCTCGTCCTCAGGTGATAGAGCACGTCACGTTGTGCGATGAAACGGCACAGAAAGAACTGAAGTGTCTCAGTGAAAACAACAACGCTGAACAAGTTGTCACGCAACAAGGCCGCAGGGGTGTCAACAACATCACTTGAAAAAAAAAACGCTTGGAAAATATGCAGTTGACAGACACAGTTTTGGAAACAACTGATGACATGGACAGACACGAAAATGTTTGATTCAGGACACCGATCCCACCACACGATATTCTTCTCAATGTTCAAGAGATTGTAACCCATTCAACGTGGAGCCCAGGCTCTGTTTGAGCATTCTTCAGTGTGTTGATTGCAGATAAATAAAGACCATCTGCGATGCAGAAATCTCGGTCTTTTACACTCCAAATCCTTTATTGTCAAACTTTCATATAAAATATCAATAGTTGAAATCAGGCACAGATGTAGAAATTCGGACCACTTCCCTTTCGATTGTTATCATTGTGCGCAGTTGTAGAGCCCGCGGCCAAATTGTGTTCCGCCTCAAATACGTTTTAATATTTTGCGTGTTTCACGGAAAGGCAACTGGAAGTAAAGGCTTTGAGCAGGCCAAGCCAAGGGGTTCGGCTGTTGATTTGATCTGATTAAACAACTGTGTCATGTTCGCGTTGGTGTTTTCTCAACAATTGTGGTTTCGCACACCAAGTGGAGGAATCAGATTTGGTCACAAAGGGCAAAAAATTCAAATGTCTTGCTTTCAGCCAGCTTCCTTGGACATTCCTTAATAGGGTTGTGCGCATAATGTCCCCAGTTGCGTGGCCACACAAACCGTCGCACGAAGACACTCGGCGAAAGTTTTCACAGAACGACAGCATACTGACCCGACCCAAAAATGAAATCAAAATTATTCACAGGATGTTTTTCTTTCAACCTGGTGGACAAATCTGATTCGGACACAAAGGGCCAAAAAAATCCAAATGACTCCCTTGGACATTCCTGACAGCAACCACATTTGGACGTGCACGATCACTAAAAGGATCCCATCGTGTCCAGCAACATCATGTTGACACAGGTTCACACTGGTCTGAGCGTCGTGCTGCCTCGACCACAACGTGTGTCAGGCTTTGCACCGAAAACACTTTTCGACTTCCGCTATTATTTTGTCTGGCACGAGAATGAGCATGATTTGTGCAAAACAGAACAGGCTTCCCAAAGGAAAGAAAAGCTTGCCTGAAAAGCAGTTGATTTGGAATATTTGAGTTATATGCGGGCGTGTTGGGGTGAAGCTGAAAAAAGTGCCTAGACATCGGGTAAAAATGTCTGCTCTTCTCCGAGACAGTCGTCCTAATGCAAATTCCAAATTCTTGTAATCAGGCTGTGTTGGGTTTGTTTTGGAGCAGAGCAAGTGATTCCAGACTAAATATGTGCATTAATTATTGCAGAGCTAAATGAGCAATATGGCTGCTGTGCCTAATGAGCAGTGCAGCTGCAGAGACGCTGCCTGCAGTGCGACACAGCCACTCGGCCAGCCACGAGGATGTCAATGCGTGAAGAGAAACTTGGGCCTCACAAAAAAACAAAAGCGAAGTCTGGTCTGATGTCTTGATGTCTCCTGGGTTTTGAGATGTGCATTGTCAAGACATCCAATTGCGCTTTCTTCCTCCGGCTCCAGCTCCGGCTCCAGCACGTGCACCGCTGTTGCGGCTGGATGTGGGATGGGAGATGGAGATGATTCTTTGCTGCGTGAGTCCAGTCTCAGAGATCCGTATCTCCACTGTCCAAGTTCGTACGTGTGTTGCTTTTCAGATCTTTGGCTGACGGTGAAATTTTGCGAAAAATTGTGATTTGACTTCTGCTTGCTCAAAGTCGAGGAGATTCAAACAAAAATCTTGAGGGTGAAGGAGCGTTCGTTCTCAGCAGCTAAAGTGTCAATTGTGAGAACGGTTTTTGTTTTGAAAATCGATGAACACATTCTTTCACGGGACTTTGACCAAAAAACAAAGTCAGAAGTTTTCGGGTGCAACACAAACTGAATTCAGAAAGTTCAGTGGGAGCTGGAGTTGACTTGAGTTGAGGGATGGGTGGTGACACACAGCGGTGACATTTGACACCAGGTCAGCCGGACATCCCAGCGGGAGTCGCATCGCTCTGAAACTCAAGTTCCACCCACAGTGGAAACTGAGTTCGCAGGTTCTCCTCACACACTCTCAATTTTATCCCAACTATGACAATTTTCAAACAAACCAATTCTAACTGAATCACAGAGAATTGACTTTGCTGCGTATGCTTTCAACGAAGAAACCCCAACAGATTTTATTTCGTTCAAGAGCAGTTGCAGGTTTTTGATCAATTTCGAGAAATTTATCTTCAAATTTATGTGTCTGAAACTTGGCCATTGCTTTCCCACATCAGCTGTAAATTTGAAGCTGGTGAGAACGCATCTACATCGCACTCTCTTGGGTGATGATGAGGAAGAAACAAAAGAAGAAAGCCTGACTCAGTTCCACAAGTACCTTCTCCAAAAGCTAACACGACTCGCTTTTCCAAAATCAGGAACGTGTACTGTGTACTTACCTCCTCGGGGACATTCAACCTTCACATTCAACCTTTCGAGATTGAGTCCTGGACCTTTGTGGGCACTTCGAATTTCAGGCCTCTGGCACTTGAAAGGGCTGCGAAAATGGGTTTGGTGAACAATGGTCAGTTGGGTCCAGAACCAAATGTTGGAGGATTTTTAAGTTTTCAGATTTTATGGAGTTTCATTTGAAGATGGGAACATAGGACGCAGAAGTGAGTGGGGACGCGTGCCTTCTTCTCCAGCTCAAGTCCTGCAGTGTGGCAAAGCTGGATGTGGACTTGTGCAGTGACGGTGGTCGGGTGGCCAGGGTCGGCGGGGGCTATTGTCGAGGCCGAGGGGGAGGCAGGCTGCTTGCAGGGGCCTAACAGGGGAGGGGCCACCACATTCCATATTCATCCCGTGCCATGCCGGGTCAGACCGACTCACGCAGTCAGGTCGCTCCCGTGTCCCTGCTCCGCACACGAAGTAGTACCAGGCTCTTTTTCATAATCAGATGCCAAAGGACAGGAGAGGTTGCCAGCCTTTGAAATATGTAAGCATGCCTTTGCAACACTGTAGATTGTGGCGGGGCCCCTCGCAACGGAAAATCTATACGGCGGTACAGCAGAGCCAATGGTGGCGGAGCGCCCGAGTGCTGCCCGTATCATGACCAGTGAAGCTGAAGGAGCCTCTCACTCCGTCTCCGTGTGTTGGCAGAGCCACGTCTGAAGACACATACGAGACACCGCAGTCTTTCCATCGTCAGTGAATTCCGCTGTTTCTTCTGGTTTGAAAAGAAATTGTAGGCACGCTTCACAGGTGTTGCTGTTTTCTACACGTTTTGTTTCCAGTCTGGGCACACGAGTTCATGTGTCAAATTGCAACACGAAATTCAACATGTCTTGTTCTGATTTGGTGACAAGCAGCTTTTTTCTTTTTTGTCAGATTAGCATGCAGACTTTAGCATGAGCGTGAGATTGTGTTCAAAACAGCTTTTCGAGCCTGGACTGAAAAGCTGGTGATTCCCTTTCGCACTGTCGAGTTGCACAGACATCAGTTTTCACGCGAGCACTTTCACTCTGGCCACGACATGGCATTTCACACACACACACACACACACACACACACACTCACACACACGCACACACACACACACACTCACCTCCTCCGTGTTTTCCCCAAGATGAAATGAGTTTTTGTTAACTTTATTTTTTGGATGCACCACAAGGTCGTGCGACCGTTGCAACAGTTTTGCTCCTTTCTGCTGAAGCAGAAGAACTGGGCGAGAGACCGTCATCTCAACACAGCAGCGCGATTGATAACATTTTGTCCTCGTCAAGCGCAGATGTGACGGACAAATACGATTTGTTTTGTGGATGAGACAAAAAGCGCTGGGATGAGGTTGGAGGAGATGAGGTGTGGATTATGTTTGTATTTGCGATGGGCTGCGGCTGCGGAGCGGAGTGAGGAGGTCGCGCCAACTTTGATCTGTGCGTGACTCGCCCCTATCAGCCCGAGTCGCGGGCGTAACCTCAGGTGCGACATTCGCTCCTTCAACAAACTAATCACGATCACTGTTTGCCTCCGCAGTGTTTCCGTCCACATGGTGAATGTTTTCTTCTCACGAAAGTCGAGCGAGGCCGGAGTGTCCCGTTCTTTGTTCAGTTCCAAGCTGGCTCATGAACGCAGAGATGGGTGGAAAGTACAGCCAAAATACTTCTCACACACACACACAAGTTTTGTTGTGCACGCACGCTTGGTCCAAATGTTTGATTCTCGTTTTGGAATGTGAGGTGGGTTGGTGGTCTGTCACAAGAACCAGGGGCGGATCCAGGATCTGGTCAAGACAGGTCGACTCCTTGAGGAGTTAATGATGATGGGTGGAGGCAGAATTGAGGTGTGAAAATTCAATGCAAAATGCATTGAAATGAAACTGCACAAGTGGCGCAAAAATGAAGCATGAATGAATTTCTGAAGTAATCAGCGAAGGTCCAAACCCCCTGGAGCCCACTGGTTCTGTCCTGAGAACACTGGTGCAGAAAAAAATCCTGTTTCCCCCTGTGCACATGTGTCCTGTTCGCACTCGTTTTGTGCCACAGGAAGACAGCCCCCAGGGTTCGGCCCCAGAGTGACGTGCCCCACACCGGGGTTATGAATCAGTCTCCATATCACCCCTACTCGTGTGTCAGAAGTTCAACGTTTCGTGGAGGTAAGTGATCGCACAGGAGTAAGAGGTTCCCAACTGCTCATGAACCAAATTGTGCGTATTTCTTCGAAATTGTTTCGCCCAGAGGTAAAGATTTGGCCAGGAATGGAGACCCCTTGACGCTTTGGTTTGTGTGCAGGAAAGCAAAAGCAAACTCACTTGGAGCAACGACAACACCAAACGGCACCTTTTATGTTTCTCCAGAATGTTGTCAACCACTTGCGACATTATCGCACAAAATCGACAGGGTGCCTGACGTACTCCACCTCTGTCAAGTTGGTGTGTGTTCGAGTTCCGGCAGATCCTGAGCCTTTTTTCCAGCGGATCCAAGGCGGCCGGCCCCCTGACCCTGACAAAGTATTTTGCCCCATTCCTCTTGTGTATCCAAGGCTTTATTTTTTTCAGTCCCTTCTCACTATAATATTGCTCAAACTGAAGTTGCTGTTCAGGGTCAACCATTGGCTGCGAGAGCAAGGGTTGGCCCTCTACTCAATCATGCAGAGCAGTTTCGGTGTCACACACCCATGCAAAGCACCACATTCTCTGATCGTGCTGCTTGTCAATCAGATTTTTTCCTTGTCAGAACACCACCTCAACTGTGGTAGTGCATGGACATTTGGGACTCCACGCACAAAGTGAATCAGAGGGTGCGATGTCGTCACCACACTCACACAAAAACAGGCCTGATGTGGTTCCCAGTTTGCATTGTGCAAGTGGGAGCCAGGTGACTGCAGCTTTCCGTGCACAAGTTCAATTCTCGTGGATGACCTGAAGCATCACCGCTGGGCCAGGCAGGCGTCACCCAGGTGGGGCCACACTCTTGTGGTGCACCCTTCTTTCACAACTCTCAGATTGGGAAGTCTCTGCAAGTTCAACAATGAAAGGCATCTTCTTGCCTGTATGTACTTTGTGTTGTGGGGTTGGTGGCCAATCCTTCCAGTCGCCAAGAGCCATGGTTTCCAGGTGATGAAGGCAATCTTGAGGGGACCTCATAACCAGGGATGCGCAATTTATGGGGTATGGAATGGCGTCCCATTGGGTGGAAGAAAAACAAACAAATTGCTTTCCGGGCAACACGGCCCTCCTGAACTGAATTTGCATCATGAACAAAAAATTCTACATTTCTTTTCAGAAGTGAATGTCACTTGTTGAGGGACCAAGCAAACCTTGGCTGTTCAAAATTGTGTTGCTGTGGACAAGACAGGACCATCTTCACCAAAGGGAAGACAAGACAAACAGCGTGACTCAATCTTCACCCAATGAGCAGAGTTGCCACACTTTTCACAGATTTTGTCCACTTTGAGGAGGGGGGGGGGTGAGTCACTCTCACGCTCTGATTTCAGACGCAGCATTTCTTATGTTGCTCAATTTCATTTCCAGGGGGTGTCACTTTGACAGTCCACTCTGATGTCACAGATTTTTTGCACCCAATGGGCACACAGGCTTCGCCGTCTGTGTGCGGTATCTGGCAAGAAAGTGCATACCCATGCAAACTCGTGCGCACCCTTACAAACCCTTGCGTAGTCCTGTGCATACCAATGCAACTGCAGTCCTGTGCATACCAGTGCAACCCGTGCATGCCCGTTGGCCACGTGATTGACGAGAAAGACAGGGGAAGGTGTCATCGTGCTGTTACACTGATTTTGGACGCATGTTTTGTGCCACATTTTGCCAAGTTTCATATCAGTGTGTCCATGTGTGTGTCCAAGCGTGTGTGTGTGTGTGTGTGTGTGTCTGTGTGCGTGTGTGTGTATGTGTGTGTGTCTGTCTGTGTGTGTGCGTGTGTGTGCATGTCTGTGTGTGTGTATGTGTGTGTGTGTCTGTCTGTCTGTGTGTGTGCGTGTCTGTGTGTGTGTGAATTCCTCAGTGACGTCTTCCAAGTTTCGTTCCACGGAGGGTCGATGGACATGTTTTGTTTTGGTGTTCCTCAGTTGCGCGCGCGCGCGTGTGTGTACAAACTGCTCATGATTTCAGGATTGAAGTCAGGGAGTCCCAAACTTGTTGAGAGGATGGAAATTCGAAGCATCAAAAATTTGTTTGCCACTGCAGGAAGCACAAAATCTCAGGGAGTTTCATTATTTCTTTCGGGTGGCAGTCACTGGACTACCGTGTATGTCCAGGAAACTTCATTGCGCACCATTGTTGGGCTTGAGCAAGCAGGATAACGTGAAGGATGAAGCACACTCTTCTCAGTCTTGACAAAAAAAAAATTGTCGTTTAACCCTCCGACCTTTTTGAAAGCTGGGTTTATCCCAAGCCAAAGAACGGGCTCCAATGAAGTTTACACGTCCCGACAAGATCCTGAATTCTCCCGCCAACCTTGGAATATTGTTTCATCGGAGAAACCAGTTCGCCTGAAGAGGGAGACACCAGTTGCACAACGGCCCCTTCAGAACTTCGCAACCTGCAGGTTCTGATCGCACGCAACTCTTCACGCGTTTCGAACAATTCAAAGTGTTGTTTGACGCTGTCGTTTGCCAAGACTCTGGGTGTGGCTTTAAGACGGGAATGTAACATCCGAAAACTGGAGACGAGTCACTCACTGCAATGGCACTTGTGCCAGTGCAAACAAATTTATTTCTCATCAAACAACCATCTCCTTCGAAATGATCACATGTCACGTACTGCAGTGGGAGCATAAAATCCAGCATCACGCAGCAGACCAACAGCATCATCCGCGCAACGCATGCGCAATGCCTTTTCGACGCTCAGGGGCCCACCAGCTGCCATTAGCCTTTTGAGATCTGCTCTTGGTTTCGACCTGGGGTCACTGCGACTTTTCAACCGGATGCACACGCACAGTCGCACCCCTTCCCAACTGTCGTCATTCGTCCGCTTTTGACTCCCCTTGGAGCACGAAAACGAACGGCACCTAAAATTCGCCTCCGCGGAGGTAAGCTCTCAACCGCTCAACGCAACGTGACGTGTCCGAATCTGGTTCGACGGACCCGTCTCGAACATCCCGTGCTGAACTCTTGCTCCACAAGCGCGATGCTCACACAGGGCACGACGGCGTCAGGCGACGCGACACGAGTTTTCAGCATTACCAGAACACGTGATCACACACGGTACACCGCATCGTGCTTTGGTGCCAGTGCCGATGAAAGGAATGAACTCTTCTCGTGCATTTTTCTTTGTGGATATGTGGTTTCCGAGCTCCTGATGCACGGAGCGTCAACATCACATGACGACGTCGCGCCCTGTGTGTTTCCCGTGTCGTTCTGCGCACCAAGCGCCGCTTGTGTTCGCGCCGACAAGTGAAACATCACACAATGGCGGTTGTCAGCCCCTGCCAAAGCAAGGTCTACCTCTTTGCACCACGTGAACCCGCCACGAACTCAAAACGAACACAGTGGATGACGCGTTTGCGAATGATCGCCAACAAGAGTCTTGCAGCACTGCGAACTCTAGAAGGGCAGGCTCAAATCCGCGTCGCTGTCCTCCTGCTCCTGCTCCCTGACGGCGTACTGCCTCGGCACCGTGCTCAGCGGGGGACGCTCCCGCGCACGCGCCGTGTTCACGTTCAGCTTCCGCAGAATATCGTCCACAAACTCCCGCCGCTGACTCAGGGTCATGTTGCGCAAGTCGGCCCCTTCAACGGGGCTCACCTGAATAAAAGTGTGGCCTGTTTGTTTTTCTCTGCGCGGCAACCGCCGGCAGAAAATTTTCTTCGCCCACTGGTTGGTCGATCTACATGCCAGACACCATCAAGGGCCAGGATTTTCTGCCGCTGGGCGCCACCGTCGGTGACAATAGAGCACGCCCCACCATAGTCCCTTCCCCCCCCCCTCACAAAAAAAAAAAAAAAAAAAAATGAAAACAAGAATGCTACGCATAAAAAGCGTGTGGTCCGTACAAACGTTCGCAGTTCATAAATTTCGAAAAATTTTGGTGAACCATATGGTCCGCAGGGGGTGGGGGTGTCGGAACCACATTGGCTCAAAATGATCAGCAATCATCACTGATCATTTTGAGACGAAAAAAAAAATGTTCGAGAATTTTGGTGAACCATATGGTCCATGGGGGTGGGGGTTGGAACCACATTGGCTCAAAATGATCAGTGATCATCACCATATGGTCTGCAGGGGGGGGGGGGGTGGAACCACATTGGCTCAAA
>JAAUXT010066484.1_pt1 | contig 17310 bp, 17 predicted proteins | sample 7278171 | NCBI WGS metagenome assembly JAAUXT01 (sample SAMN14350112, study PRJNA611818) | marine sediment metagenome | isolation source: surface marine sediment (1.8m) | place: French Polynesia: Moorea | collected 2018-08
AGTGCACCATCAACATGATGGTCATGCATCGGTAAGGACTGCTGCTTGTTGCGGTCGCAACATTCAGCATCCTACATACTGTCCTGGAAGTCCTTGAGACCCCCTCGTACTCGGGTGCTGATTGAAACAACAAGACAAATCAACTTTCAAGTGCCGTGTTCCGCAGAGTTCCACAGATCTGCGACTGGGCTGCCTCCGATTGGATCAAACGTTATTCATCTCTTCAAATGCCGAGTCGACTTGTCACGCTGAAATGCAGTCAAATTTTGTCAGGGTGCGCTGAGTGAATGGCTCCCTCGAGTCTTGCCTTGTCAGTACATTCGTTTGTTTGATTGCCTGATTCCTTTGAGACTTGCGGGAGTCTGGGTTCAATGTCCTCCAGATGGGGGGTTCAATGTCCTCCAGATGGGGAAGGCTGCAGAACCACAAAAATTTCTTCCCCCAGTTGGTGTTTCCTTTGAGGTTGATGGGTTGATTCCCTTTCGCCCCTTGAACCAACTGAGCACTCAGAGGACGGTCCTTTTGCTGTGTCATCTCAAGGAGAAAATCGTTTATTTCTCCGGTGGACCTGCGGTGTTTCAATTTCGGGCGCAAAAACGGGTAGAATGCGCTTCGCAGCTCAGGTTATTGATCCCACGTTCTGTTCACGTTGATCTGTTACTGTTGCACTGAATTGATTTGTTGCACTCGGCTCCAGTGAGCCCCCATAACATGCATTTGTTTATCTCGTGCAACAACAGCAACGCTTGAACGAGCAATCATTTCACATCACTGTCTTTCTTCTGGTAAATTACCACCATGATGAACAATGGCGTTTAATTAGATATCAGTGAAAATGGTTTGTGATTAGCAGTAGTTTTCACCGGGTTCTCTGAGAAAAGCCTTTCATTCAGCGGTAATCGAGGCTGCAGCTCCAAGTGGGCAAGGAACAAGGCAATTTTGCACACGAGGCACTGCATTGTGGAACTCCAGCGGACTTAGCCATCGGGCTCAAATGACCCCAAGACATCATAATAGTGCTGCCCAGACTTATTGGTCTGATTGAGGAGCAGGGCTGAACTTGTTCACATTGTTTCAGGTCAGACACTTCAGTGTCCCTCAGCGAGAACCCGCATTTAGCGATGTAAGAGCTTTCGAGTGCAGCAAAAAAGAACGTTGACTGGGACTGACGCAACAAGCAATTTGGGCGAAATCATTGCCAAAAAGTGTCTTGGACGAAGCACATTTGTACTGCTTGGTTCGATTCAAGCTGCTGGTACTGTCTGTAAACCCTTAGACAGCGCTGTCCACGGTAGAACCTACAACCAGCAGGAACCTGTCTCGTTTCAGCAAGAAAGAAGGAAATGGCTTCAATCCGTGTACACCAACAGGATTTGTCCTCTTCACCATCCCAGTATTGGTCTTTCGTTCTCACGCAATGACAGATCTCGGGGAAGCAGACGCGTGTTCTCTCATGCTGCGTCAGGTCTCTCTAATCAGTCCTCCCCCGCTCACATCATTACCCAAAGGGACAAGCATCGCGTCAGGCGCGAAACCAACATTGGTGAGGAGGGGGACCAATGACTCCCTGAACCGACGTCTAGCGTTGGTGAACACATGATTTTGAGCGCAGAGTGCACGTCATGACGCTTGAGAACTAACTCGGGAGTTCAGTGTGCACTGACCGGGAACTCAGGCGGCAGTGGCTTCCCTGCTACGGAGCAGGATAAATATTGGACGCAACGGATGCTGCTGTGAACCGGCTGGAGCAAAGCAGAAATTCACGACTCCATACAGTTGGCATCCTTATTTGGGGGAAAACGGTTTTATGCATCAGATCAGAGCAACGAGCGGTTTTATTTTGATTCATGATCCATAAACAAGCCAAGTGCGCTATTGGCCGAGCTACTCCCAGTGTTTTATGTCTTTTTCCACAGTGATGATGCTCCAGTGTCGTCCCTGCAGCGTCCGAACTGTACGTGCAGGTTCGCTTGAAGAGAGAACTGAATAGAGGCGTGCAACCACAAAAAGTTTCTCGTTTCATGCAGTCGTGGGGTTGCAGCTCATGCAGTGAATACTCACCCCGTTGTAAAGAGCTTCTCCACACTGCGCGGAAGGCGCTGCAACTTCCATGTGAAAATAAGCAACTTTATGGAGCTGTTTGTGAGATATTAGACAAGAGAATCGCATCCTAATTACAGGCGGACGTGGTGCGGGCGTTGCGTGCAGGGTGAAACTGCAGGAACAGATCTCGTTCTGGTGTTGTGCGCTGCTTGTAATTGACCTCAATCTTGCGGTCTGCTGGACTCTTTGGATTCCCAGATCTTCTCAGGTGGCTGCCCAAAATACACAGTTGTTGACGTTGGCATCCAGCCCGACCAGACAAAGACAGAAAAACTCGACGATTTCACGGGTTCGATTCTCACTTCGTTTGCAACACGAGGGCTCAGTCGACTTATTTCCCAAATGTTCGTCCGCCCTGCATTGGTTCTTGTGACCAAATCGGCACTCCCAGCATTTTTGTGGCACCTGGAACAGGTCTGGAAAAGAGTCCACGTGGACACGTCCAGCGCTGCGCAGTGCTGCAGCAGAAAAAGGTTGCAACATGCAACTTGCGAATAAAACGAAGGGAAAATAGTTAATTGACTCAATTTGTGCGTTTTCAATCACTGATCAATAGATCGATCTGTTGGACCGTGCATCTGATTGAGAGACGGCTGTGTGGAGGCATTGCGGGATCGCGTGTCGCCGAGTCCGCGCTACATTCAGGTTCGGTTCACGACTGGAGCCGGTTTCCTGTGGGATGATGGGCCCGTCCACTCCGCCGGGATTGACAAACAGCGCAGACTCGCAATAATGACAACACAGATAAATACTCCCCTGATGGCCGGGGAAATATTGTCCTTAGCTCATAGGCCCTGAGAGTGTTAGTCATCCCAGGTACACAATTTCACGAAGCAGGCGAGGGTGCTTGAGAAAGTAGCCTCTCAGATTGTTGGGACGGGAAAAAATGGAGACGTCTTTGTGGTTCACGCACGCGGTTGCACGATGGACATCACAGAGACCAAGTTCCCACAGAGGAATTTTGAAAAGAAAATATTGTTGCGCATTTTGGCTTCATTTGAAAATTTCTGAATGTATTTTATATTTCACACATTTGTTTCTCTGCGTCAGACTTGACTGGAACATTCTGTTGTTTTGGACAGATTGGTCTGTGATGAAAAACGTGGCAAATGTGATCCTCTGCATTCAATACTTCGCACTTTTGAAGACCGTGCCGCAGTCCCATTGTGGTGCTGGTAGTCTGATTTCGTTGCTCACAATGCCAATTTAAACGCACAAAATGTCGGAAAGGGACAAAAGCCAAGTGCGTGACTGCATGGGCATTTTGACAAATCTTCTCTGGCAACACAACAGTTCCTTTGAAAGTTGAAATAGAAGGGATTCGCAGCTCCACGCACACATTCCATGCAGCACACAGGTGCAGTGTTGTCAGTATTTTGATTGAACTTGAAAGGAGAGGATAGGTCTTCCAGTGTATTCGTCCATTTGCCTTGGCCCGTTGTGTGTGTACTCGTACGTACGTGTAGCTTGTGAAACAACACAAGTCTTCGTGTTGTTTGTGCTGTTTTGCAGTGTTCGATGTGAACCTTCAAACGCAGGGGCACTTTCGTTGTTCTGGTGTAAGGACTGGGGCGTTGTACTTGGGCTGGCCTCTTCTGTGGAGGTCATCACAACGAATGTTTTCACGGTCACAGGAAGAGCTCACGTTAGAACTTGTCTTTCTGATCTTTACTCGTCCATAATTTCCAATGGAAGCAATGTCACCGTGAGTGTCTTCGATTCCAATGGCCACAGTCATCAAAAGGTGTGGCCATGAGAAAAAGACAACGAGGAACACCAAAGTCACCAAACATAAAAGATCAAACAATCGTTGATGAAAGCGAGGTCTGCAGAAAGCACCCATGTTTGTTGAATGAATGCAGGTCCTTCCAAACCCCTGCTAATTGCAAATTAGCGTTACAATGTCGCAGAGACGAGGAACCGTAGATATTTGCCGAATCAATAATTCAGATATTGCAAGATCAAAACAAACAAGGCTTTCCCATCACGAGAAAACACGACTTGTTCATGTTGCCAGAATTAGGCAGTCTTCATTGCCTAAATTATCCTGGGATTTGTAACGCTTTCTAAATTTAGCACAGCCAGTGTTCAAGCAGAGACTCCATAAATATGATGAAAAGAAGGGTTCTGCATCCGAAATGACTGAGGCTCGACAAGTCAGCATACATCATTGGGAGTTGTCTCATTGAAAACTCTTCATCTGAAATGTAAAGCAAGGCTGGGGCAACTGATCTGGAACTTCGCTCAATCACTCACCTTGCAGACACAAGACGCTGCCTCGTGGCCGTCGAATGTCTGTCGGGCTCCACAAGGACAGTGGCTTCAGAAACTTGCTCCAAAATTTGAGGCAAAGTTCCCAGAAGAGGGTGATAGAATTTGTAACTTCGAGAAATGTACCGAGTAGAAGCAACGAGATTACAGTATGAGAAACGTGTCAACACAGGCAAAGGCATCTGGGAAGCAACATTGAATATCGCCACTTGTGTTCGTTGATCTGAAGTGCATTCATCTCACTCGGCGTTCCTGGAGATGAAACATGAGAGAGTACATCCAATTCAATATCATTTCCCTTTGCTTGACGTCTGCAAAGTGGCTTCGAGCCAGACATGAAACGATTGCGCAAAGACAGGCATAATTATTGTGATTTCTTGTCTTGATCTGCAGATGATGTATCAACCGTCTTTGTCCTGAGTGAAAGGTATCCGCTTCAGATCGCTGTGGATCTGACAGATCATTCCCGTTTCGCTGAAGCTGCAGTACATTGCAGTGGCACCAAGCTGCAGCACTCGGCAAACAGCGAGGGAAGGTGATGGAGAAAGTTTTTTGATTCTACTGTTGTTGAATGGGGGTTGCCTCAAAAAGTAAATCAAGAGACACAAATCACAAGTGGAATTTTTTCAAACTGCGAACGAACACTGTCAACATTGTTGTTGTGTGATGACAGTTCCAGTTCTGGAAGCCAAAAATTTTGAGAGAACCTGGGTCTACCTGGAACAGAGGGGGCATTTGAAGGATGTGGGCAATAAAGCGCGCGATGTGGCTCAGCGCAGGGCCACATGCTACAAAGAGATTGTACAGTCCCCAACATGCAGCTCTCCATCGACGCGACAAGAGTCCGTAACAATCTTCCAGTCGTTTTTAATTAGCGCTTGGCTTCCTCAGGGGAGGAGATCCAGTGTTGCATCCACTGACCAAGAAAAACTGTGGATGCGACGCAATCGACACTTCCTTGTCGCCTGGATTCTGGATCCGCGCCTGCAACTGTTCAAATATTCACAAGTTCTCGGCACCTCTGTGTGTGAGTGGACTCACAGGTTTCTGATTAGTCTGCAGGTGGGCAGAGGCAATTTGTGAGGTAATTTCACACTAATTGGTTGCGAGCGTTGCAATGGCTGCGCAGGTTGTGTGCCAGACACGTGAGCGGAAACGTGAGAGACACGCACGCGTCAAAAGGCAACGAGTCTCGTGTTGCTGAAGTTACCTGAGTTTGGCCCTTGATTCTGTCTGACGTCAAGGTTCACACACGCTGATTTTCAATGGTTCATGTAAAATCAGACAACGACTTTTCGAACCCTTTGGTCCAGAAAAGAGTTGTTTGACTGAACAGGAAACTTTTTTCGTGTGTGTGTGTGTGTGTGTGTGTGTGTGTGTGTGTGTGAACTCACTTTTACCACCATGAGGTTGTAGAATGCCAAGCAAAGGCTCGTATCGCGAAAGAACAAAAACATTTTCAGGAAAGAGAGACACGCGCAACCAATGGAAGCCAATATGGTGGACAAGACTCCAGAAAGAAAACATGCCCAAAATCTCGCTGTTTCTTTCAAAGGCGTCGGTTTTCTGCAGAGCATGTTGTTGTTTTTGCTTGTTCTTGCTTCATCCACGAGTCTTTGCTTTCACGGTTAGTTTGGACACCCTCGCCTGGTCAGAATTGGATTGAGACCCAATTGAACCCAATCCACTTGCACCTTGTCTCGAAAGCTCTGGTCGATCCCTTGATTTTATCAAACGGATCTTTGCTCTTGACCATTCGTGTCTCTTTCCCAGGAGTTTTGCACTGTACTGAACTTGAGCGAAACCCGAATCAGGGCAGGTTCGACCACAATCTGAACCAGATCAGACCCGCAGAGGCACCGAAACAATCGTATGTTGTTCGAATGAGACTTCGCTCGTTAAAGGTCAAATGCTTCCTTCTTCTGGATGTATTGTATTTTATGGGCTCTTCGTTTGTCACGTGAACACTGCAATTTAAGAAATCCTCGGAGCCACCCGAGTCCTGGTTGTTTCCGTCTCAATTGTCCTTTCTTCAGCTGCTTTGTCATTGACTTGATTTGTTTGAAAGAATGAGGCCTGACACACAAACACAGATTCTGTTGCCACGTTATGTGATCGCTACTGTTGTTTTTACCAATTTCCGTTTTGCATTTGACAAGATTCATCAGGTCAGGTTCATCAAACAGCAGAGGTTGCTTTTCATCACGGATTGCGCTGCTGTTGCCACACGAGTTTGCCTCAGCAGCTAGGAAAGCGTGACAGTGACAGCGCCCATGACAGCGCCCCTGTCACTTCGTCGTTACGCAGCAGACAGTCGCTGCAGGAGTCTCACCTCTATTGCTTTGAGGCGCACGGTGCAACACGTTATGGGGTGACCTTGTCACGGAAAAAGCCGCTGACAGTTTCAATCCGACTGGTTTCAGAGCTGATCAACACAGGTGATTTTGCTTTGGTCTGAAAACATGTTCTTTTTGAAGTGTTTCACTGGCACTTCACAGAACAATGATGGATTTTACTTTTGAGTGTTTTGGCACATCACCTGCTGCATCGTGATCCCTCCGCTGTTTGTGATTTTCTCGTAGTTCTCCAACGGGGCTGCCAATTTCGTTGGGGATACGGTTGTTTTGAAACAAGGGGTTTTCTGTCAGTTGTTCAGGAAAACTGCTTCCGCTGGTGGAACTTGACCCAATGTCGTTCTGTGCTCCAAATGAATGTTTCTTCTCACTTGGGTTGCGACGCAAATGTTGCTTTGAACCCCTCACAAACGCCTGTGTGCGTTGGTGTTGTTGCTTTGTTTCCCTTTCAACAACAGCGCCCATGGCCCACTGCGTGACCTACTCTGCAGGGAAGTGTTGGTCTTGATCACTCTCAAATAACATCAGCACCTCTGAGTCAAAATCTATCGGCTAATCCTGAAAGTCAATACAAATCAGACAATGAAGCCTCCGTGTTGCCGGAGCCGTGAAGGCATGACTGGATTTATGAGGATTATCAGCTGTGTGGCACTTACCCCAGTTCTGTCATCGCTCGTCGCTGCTCTTGTCGAGTTTTCTGCTTTGGTTCCCGCTCGCTGGAATAATGCCGGTGTTGGAGACGACTGCACGTATTGATCAGAGTCGCTTCACTTTTGCCCTGTTTGCGTCAGAAACACTGGGGATGTTTTGTTCCACTCGTTTGTGCTCTCGAGTCCACCAACAGACTCAGAGGCTCGTGCAATCCTGGCAGCATTATTCATGTTCAAGAACGTCAGTCACACATCCTTGTCTGCAGTTGAGCGATTGACCACGCAGACGAATACGAGTTTCTGTCTGGCGAACAAAAGCTTGGCTTTGTTCTGTCCATAATATCAAACACTGAATTTACACGCAGCCTTTTGGGATCTCACAGCACTTTGTTGAATTCAGCGCAGCGTTTGCGAATTGAAATGCAAAAACAATCCCAAGAGACACAGAGATTTTACAGCCCGCGGCATTCCGCCGAGTCGCCGTCTTGATGCGAAGCGCAGTGGTCCTGTGTGTGTGTGTGTGTGTGTGTGTGTGTGTGTGTGTGTGTGTGTGTGTGCGTGTGTGTCTATGTGTCTGTGTGTCTGTGGACTGTTGGTTTGCAAGTGGGTTGGGGGTCAAAGCAACTGTTGTTATGAAACAAATGGCTACTTTGCCCCTCCCCCAATAACAAAACAACCATTGGTTTTGTTGCCAGGGGTGGGAGTGTCGAGTAACCAGTCGTTTTTTGCAGTGTTCTTTGCTGCAATGGTGAATGTTACTGGTCACAGAACTCATGGTTGGTTAACCCCCTTCCCTCCCCAGCAATAAAACCAACAGCTAGTGTTTGTTTTCTTTTTCACTGAGGCAGGCAGACAGCTTGGTCTGTGTGCTGGAACAATGCGTGTTGTGAGCACAATGGCTGATGTAAGGAGCCGCGGACTCTTTGATCTGTGATCTCTTGTTGTGATGTGATGCGGATGGTTGTCCGATTCATTTGTAGAGACAACGTTTCCACCTGGAACTTGACAGTCATTCGTGTGGCTTGGTTCCCTCGCCACCACCCAGAAGGAGAGAAACACAGGTGCACGCTCCTCCTCCTCAGTGCGAATGCTGTGAAGTGGGTGATAAAACGGCCCAGCCGATACAATTTCGTGCACACAGACTTCAGGCAAATGAAGCTGGAGTGTTTGGGTCCACAGCGCCGAATCTAAATGAACACAAATTTCAACCAGACTGAAGTCAGATTTTGCTTGCGCAGACAGCAACACCAAGTCGTTTTTAAGGCCCAAAAGAGATTTTGTACTGATTTTGTACATACAAAACGCTTCTTCTCTGGTGCTGCGTATGTGTGGTGAAGAAAACAACAAAAACAATTCAGCCTTGAATTAAGCAGGGTTCGTCCTAATTTCGTGATGAAAGCAAATATCCTTTTACTTACAAAAGGTTTTCTCAACAAGTTAGACTATAGATCTTTCTTCTGCAGGAGAACAATTAAAACCACATCAATCACAACTCCAATGCCAGTCACCGAAGGGTTTTGTATAAATGACTCCCCGCGAATACAAAACACACAGTATTGATCGGAATAAACCACTATTGCTCCGCACATTTCAAACAAATTTCATGCTCAAATCACCAGAATGGCGCTCAATCATATTTCCCCGACGTTTGTACGAGGCCGCAAAAATCAAATTGACATCCGAGCAGCAACTGCTCGACCCAAGTTGCTGGTTTGAAAGGCCCCTACATTTTGTAACAGCCTGCTGGGAAACAGGGAAGTGTTGCAAACCTTTGAAAACAGTTTTGTCCAACAGGAAAAAGTTGCTCGAGATATTTCGTTTGTCGTAAGCTTATGAGCAGCTGATAGCAAGAGAATTGGGTTCGGTTTGTCATGCTATGGCGATGAAAAGAAATTGCAAACCAACCTGAAATTGTGAAAGTTGTGATGGAAGTAATTTGCTGCACTTCGAAACGAGCCAAGCCGTGAGTTGGTTTGGAAAGGGACAATGCCTTCTCGAGTCTTCTGTTTTGTGAATTTTCGAATGACATTTCAGCACAAATGATTGCACGAAGATGGTGTTTGAAGTCAACCTTCAGCTTCCGAGTTCGTGGTAGACATTTTGAACAGAAGTGTTTTTGTATCAGATCCAGTGTGGACTCCACTCTCTGCCGTGAACAGAGACTTGCATGCAGCACGCGAGGCCTCGCGACGCCTGCAGCTGATTTGAAGCCCAGCTTTGTTTCCTCTCAAGTTGTTCGGCTCTGACAAAAACGCCATTGCTGGAACGCTCATTGTCTTCAGTTCGTGAGGGTAAATCAAAGGACCTGTCATTGTTGACAGAATTGGGTCAACCACACATCGATTCATGATTTACACAATCAGGCAGCAAGAATCTTTTCTACCTTTCCATGTGCGAGTAAAAAGTCAGGTTTGATGCGTTGGTATTTGAGCTATTGAAAACTGGCTCCATCCCCCAAGGTAGCAATCAGGAACAACTGAAGCCGTTTTCACACAGACTGTGACTGTGCCTTACATGGCTGCGTCTGGCTGCAGCACCTCATGTCACACCCACGCAGCCAGGCGACTCGCACGAGCGTACGGGACTTCCAGCGTGTTGAGATGGTCTCAAGTAGCAAGAATGCGAGATGTATTTTCAGTGAAGAAAGCCCCATTCCATCGTTAGAAATGATTTACTCATTGGTCGATGGCCGCGGGAGTGCAAGTCGCTCAGCAGATGCGGAAAGTGCTGAGAGGCCTGTCTTGTGCAGGAGGAACGACATTTAAAGTGAACACAGAACCAAACGCTTTCAGACTCCGAGCCTTGCTATGCAGCTCGCCTGATTTCGCGGCTGACAGTTCAATTTAACTCCAGGATCGGCTCCAGCGGCAGCTATGAACGCCTAATCGGGCCAGATTTAAGCGGCTTGTCATGCTGGTCTGCCTCCATGCATCACGCTTTGGGCCATAAAAGTTGTCTTTCTGCAGAGCCTGGACTATTTGTCTGTGAGAGGGTATTCAACCCAGAAACATTGAGGACAGTGGGCTGCAATAGCCTGGGAGTACACATCATCCAAATCCGCGTTCGCGTGGTTTCAAAGGGCGGCTGAGTCACTGCACTCGACGGACGGGGTCTTTCTTAACGCCACCAGAAGAGAATCGGTGTTGTGTTCATTCTGCGACATCTGGTCAGCCATGGAATCCCGCTCTCGAACTGCAGGAGTACGCAAGAGCATCCTCCTCAAGGAAACGGAATGCGCTGACTGGCAAAACAAGATGGTCATTGCAGACAATGCACTTAGAGGTGCTGCGATTTTCCCTGACAAGCAACCAGTTGAGGAACCTCTTGTTCATGAGTCATTCTGACTGAAGCGCTGAGAAGAACACACTCCACGTATCTGTCTTCTGCCTGATCTGCTCTCAGAAAGCTGTGTGATGTGCAGGAAACACTACCACGCAGTTCACTGGTTATCACTGTGTCCTCAGGGTGGAAGACTTCAGGTTTTCGCAAAAGTCTGCAAACCAGACGGACCAAACATCATTTACTTTTTGCAGACGCACTGACGAAGCTTCAACGGTCAGACTGGCTGCAGAATGCTTTTCATCTGGACACACATCCAGAATCACTCTGACTTATGGCAACTTTTTTGTCCACTTCTCCTTTGCTTGGGCCAAGTTAGCACTGTGAATGTCGACGTCACTCGAGCAGTGAGAGCCTGAGTCAAGGAACCACTTGAGCAGCCGAGAGCTTTCAAATATTCACAACCTTGAGCGACGCGTAATTAAATCTCACCACACAATCCTCAGACAACCCCGTTTTCTGATTTCATTAGCACCAGGTCAACATACCCGCCGGATTTTCTCTTTGGGTACTTTCAGACAGAAGGCAGCTTGCGTTCAACACTGAAATACGTAAAAAACCCTTGGATATTTCGGTTTTGAGTATCAGGTGGAAGGTGGAAATCTTGTCTGAACTGAGATAGCAGCTTTGTGGAGTTGAGGTACTGTCACTGTCCTGGCGGAGGGTTCTTGCTCTCTCAAAATCTGCGCCCATGCACTGGCAGAGGATGTTGGTATCTGCATGCTCGGAGATGAGCTTTCCATTGTGAACGCGCGCTGACCATTGTGCCTGCGAAACAAATCAAGTTGCGAGACAAATCAAAAGGTTTCCAACATGCTCAGCACATCCATGGTTGTTTGTCCTCAAGCATCGTGCTATCCCGACGTCCACAAGGTTCTTTGACCTTCTGTGCGGGGCAACTGAGGGCCTATGTTTTCCAGTTCTCGTGTGACTGACATTTTGCCTTGCGACGTGCTCCATTAGCCTGCAAGAAAGGTGCGGCAAACGCTGATCACTTCACCGCTTGTTTTTCCACTTGCAAGCGAATGTCGTGATTCAGCGAGGTTTCCTGGGCTTCTGTGAGTTCATGTCAAAAGGAACGGAGGCGCTCATCTTCACCGAAATGAGACTGTTCCTCTCCAGGGTTCCGGGGGGCTCTGACACCTTCACCATTCTGAAAGAAGGACCCCAAACTTTGCACCACCTGAGGTAAAATACTTTTCACATGGATTCTATGTTCATTTCAAAGGTGCACCCATGGTTGAAGTACCTCTCCAGAGTCTTACTCAATTTGAACCCCTTTTCACACCCACCCGAATCCTAGAATCTGTTGGATGTTCAAAAGTGGGCAAACCAATGTGCTCGTGGTGTCAGCACACAAAGCATGAAATGCATCAAAGACACATTCCTTGAACAAGGAAACTGACTGTCCCTTCACGTTAGGTTTCGGAACACGTGAGCTAATGTTGGAAACACATCGGATTCGTGCCCGAGAACCCAGACAGCAATCAAATGTGGTCATTACAACCGGGTGCGTGACAAAGTTCTCACAAGTGGCCGCCAAATTGCAGGACTTTGTCCAAGGCGACGAGGCTTTCGGTTCGCTCAGGTCTCCTATTGTACGTATCTGCAGGTGGAAGTCTGGGCGAGAGCTGACTCGATTTTACCTTGAATCGTTGTCTGAGAATGGCGTTGCAGACACTGTTTCTGCGCCTTCTTACAACAAGAGATGTCTCTGGGTTGCACCTGGTTCAACACCATATTCATCAACTCTCTTGTTTGTCAACATGATGTTTTTGCAACTCACATCTGCTGGAGATGTGCAAGTAAATCAGTCCAGGTAATGCACAAGTATCAGTGCCAATGACACATGATGAAGTATTTCAACAGACACTAGCTTCAACTTGCAAAACACCAAACCAATTGTGCTCTTCACGTACCATTTGCACTAAACGCCCTCCGGTTTTCCTTGTTTCCAGTCCTGTGGGTGACAACAAAATGCATTATGTTCCATTAAAAATTTACACAATGATCGTGCAGTGCCCCAATGAGATTTGCTGTCGTCAAATGCGTCAGAACCAACTTCAGTGCCTCTTGGCTCGTGTGCTCGACAAACAAACCTCACTGGAGCTGAATGTGAATCTCTCGGAAAGAGATTTGTTTGTACCAGATGCCTGCATGGTGTGACACTGCTATAATCTTCCCTGCTGTGTTTGTGATACGCCCGATTTGGTGCCTGGGCCATGACTATTTTGACGGAACCAGCGGGCCAGCACAGACGTAACCGAACGCTCCTGTACGCCTTGCTGCTGGACCCCCTGCTGGTTTAAGAATTTTGCCTGCCAGGAAACTTGGTGATTTTCCTGTGGTACCGAAGGGTTTTCAGGCAAAGCTTTCGTGTTCCAGATTCTCTGGTGTATTTCTGCAGTGTTTTTGGGCTTCTTGGTTCCTTTTGCAGCAAAAAATGTAACGGTTGATGCATGATCAATAGCACCGAGCACTGAACCTCGAATCCATCATATTCTGTTACTTTCCCTTTGTTAGCACCGCCAAAGGAGCAGAAAAATTTATCAGCTCAAAGTAAAGACAAAATATTGACCAAACTATGAATCACTCGGATCTATTTGACAGCTCGTTCGTTTGAGCGCGCGCAGCCAAGATTTATTTGGGATATCACATCTATTTCTATTATTAGATCGCCATTTTTCACTCGAGTTTGACGTGAGTCCGAAAAGGGAAAGTTTCATGAATCAGTTCGAAGCTGCTTTGTCCCAGATCTGGTTTCTTTGGTGCAAAAACATCTTGGTTGAAAGGCCCACCACCCATGTCATGACATTTCTACGATTTGAGTCAGAAATATTTGCTCTGACCTTTGGGGCAGGACTGACCCTTCCTTTGATCTCTGGCACATTTCTCTGATCAACAAGAGGCCTTCTGTTGAAGCGATACATTTACGGAAATTGGTATCACAAACTTGCTCCAAAATGAGCGAGGTAAATTCGGAACCGGGAGCACAGGAATATATTCCGGTGGACTGCTCACAAAGCAATCGACAGTCGAAGTCCGCGGTTTCTATTCTGGGCTCCTTTGTTCATTATGATGAGACCACTTTGTCTTCTCGAGGGAAACTCCCGTGAGGTTTGTTGTCTTTTGTCTGAAGAACTCTCGATGAAGTAGAACAATATTTTAGACTGCAGCACACCTAATCTGATGAACATTTGTTTGCTCACACAGAAACACATAATGTTTGTTCACAAGTCTGTATTCACCCCTGGGTGACAGTGATTCCCAAAAGATGCCAAAGGCTTTGTTTCCACTTCAAACATGCCAGAAAGCAAGCACAGCAGAAAGAACTGTGCTGCAGCCGGGTTGTGCGTCAACAACGAAGGGCACAACCTGGCCCAGTACCACTGACCAAATGTTTCCACGCAACCAGAAAAGGGGCATTCCACCGAAAGTGAAAAACAAGAGACAGGACAGTGGAAGTCAAAGTGCAAGCCAAAGGAACAGAAACAACAAAACGATGAAAGGAAACGGTTTTTCGTTGACAGTTCAGATCAGATTCATTTTCAGTTGGGCCAGAGAACTTCGTGGGAAAGGAAGAGATCTGAAGCCTTTGCTCGAGTTGTAGACACATGTGATGAAACTCCCTCGTCCAGCGAGCTGCAGAATTCGATATTCCAGTCAACCCCACCGAGTTGCTTGTTCAGCAGTCTGGAACATTGATCGTCCGCCACAATTAGGTTTGCAACATCTGACATCACTGTGAGGCGAGGTGCCTTGTTACAAATAATAAAGTCCACTTCTGGGAGGCGATGATGATTTGCATCCCTGGAAGGAAGGAAATCAATTTGACGAAAATACGAGACAACACAAACTGCAATTCGTGGATCAGCAACATACGGGCGAGAGACTCGTACAGGCCGTGCCGAGAAATTCTCAAAATTGCATCTTTTGGGACATCATTCACCTGTGCACAATTTTCTGCTCAAACCACTTGGAAATCTGAAGTGACTGATTGGTGCATGGAACTTGCTGGAAAGTCTGTTGAGCACATCCGGCGTTCACACCGTACACGAGAACGAAATTCCTGTTCAGGTGTGGTGGTCCGAAACTGTTCGAGAAAATAGGTATCTGAAGTTACGATCTCCGCAGCCATTGTCGTCGGGTACTGGCCCACTGTACACTGCTTTGCCAAGTTTCGGTCTGGTAAGGTCGTACTTGTGTTCCTGAAACATTCCGTCACACAGGCCAAAAAAACATGGCACTCGTCTGTGGAATGTTTGGCAGTTAATATTTCTGCTCAGCTTTTTGTGTTTGCTCCATGACAGCATCTCACAAAAGGTGATTTGGCCAAGGAGTCGCCAACACGACCACCTGCTTGGCTTGGAGACTCGCAGGTGAGGACAAAAAGGCATCACTGCAACATGACCCTTTGTTTCCGTGAATCATTTCCGAATTGCCCTCCTCAAACACTGGTGTCCTGGAGACGAGCATTTCTCTGTGGAATTCTGCGGTGATGAACGATGTCGGACGACAGGAGTCCGCGAGTACACAAGGGGGAGACGTTCTCATCGAGACGCAACGTTCGTAATTGTCATTCTCCCAATGTGGATACTGAGGTCATCCGATCCATGGCGTCATTCCAGAAAAGAAAACACACGATACGTTTCCAACAGATCGGTTGTGTCGCTCAAGGCAAGATACAAATTGTCCATCTGCGACTTTCGGCTGGGCTGTTGTGGAACATCCTGCAGGCTCACAACCACAAGGGTGGTGTGTTGGGTTGTGTTCTGAGGCCCAAACACTCGGTCAACCCTGTCCACGTGCCGACACACCAAACAAGTACTATGCAAGGCCAGAGCGTGGGGTGTTCTTGGTGCAAATCACTCACTGCGTGGATTCTGCTCGACCCAAATCCTGCTTCCTGCAGAAGCAGCAACATTGATACACTGTCAACCCTTTGGCGAACACGACCCGACAAGCACGCAGCCTCTCAAAAGGGACGCAACGTCGTCCTTGCAGTGTAAGTCGCCCACAAGACGTTGCCCTTTTTGCTGTGAAAATCACTTTGCTCAGGTGCACACGATGCTTCTCTCAGACAAGGCGCTCGTTCACTGTTCGGTGTTTCAGGGAAGGCGCTGTAGTGACGTCGAGCAGACAAGCCGTGAGAAATCGAATCACTTCCAGACGGTCACCGAGTATCAAGGCTAATACAACAGCACACAGCTGTTCATAAGGTGTGCGTAATCTGGTAAAGGTGTCCAACCATTCGGCGGGCGGCCACTCTGATCGCTCTCTGCTGTGGATCCAGAATCTCGTGGTCTTTGACAGGCCTGGCTGTGAGTTTTCCACGGCATACTCAACCTTTGCATGGTCTGGACTACATTTGATCTCGGTTTGCCTTTGGGTGACAATTGTGTGTCTGGCCAACTTGTATAATATCAGACGTGTCTGCCTTTCGCAGCCTAGAAACCTGAACCTGCTGACACAGCTTTGAACCTGTATCACACAAACCTGTGTTTCCACAGATCCGTTTCTCGATCACAGGCAAACTTGACGTTACCAGGAAACTACAGGCCTGTTCGTTCGCTGAAGGCCTCGGTGATTGGGACCCAGATCCGCGTCTGCCTGATGCTTCGCGACCATCTCTCTCGGTTCGGACAATTTGATTCCGATTCACGCGATTTCCCTGCAAGAATCTGATAACAAACGCCACATATGATTAGGCGAGCAGATGCCAAGGAGTTTGTGCTCGGATATGTGAAAGGAAGTGGGAAAATCAGTCGCTGTGCAGAGGCACCACGTGCCTGGAGTCCGCCTTTCTGAGGCGCAGCAGTACAAAGTCTCGTCATTCTTCTTCAAACGAAATGAATTGAAAGTGACGACTGCCTCAAACCTCGGTTCCATCCTATGAGCTCAATCAAATCTGCACATGCTGGTGGTGAACCATGTGATCCACTTTCTGGCCAAACGTGGGCGTTGTTTGGTTTTACGAACGACAGCTGAGCATTTTACCTGAGTCGTAAATCGTCACAGGCTCGTTGTGAGAGGTGCAGTCTGATCAGGTCGCCTCTGCAAAGTCCCAATGAGTTTTGTGTTTGGCAAAATGCCGGCAAGTCAACAGTGAAAGAGATTGTATAAACAGGGGATTGTGCTGTGAACTCAGTCATGGTCAATGAAAAGGAAGGGAGCTGGCACATCTGCACGAGTGCAGAGCGAAAAACTTGTGCGAGAAATGACACAAGAACAAGATGCAACCAAGGCATACGGCAAAGGCGTGTGGGTGTACTGGAAACGATCGCGAACAGTGGAACGTCGCAGACAGGACAGACAGGCGTCTCAATACACGTGTACAGCCTCGAGATACTGTTGTTTGTGACAAGTCTTGTTGCCATGGGAAACATGACTCTGCCTCCCGACCTGTAACTTCGTCTTCCGGAGGGAATTCCGTTGCTTTGGAGATGTTTTTGCAGGCTATACTCTGTGTGTGTGTGTGTGTGAGTAGTATTAGGGCCCGTTACTTGGTGCACACTTCGTGTTTCTTTTTCATTTTTTTGTCAGAAATTCGGATTAGATTGTGCGAGTGCGCTTTACCAATGATTTACAGAGTC
>JAAUXT010002963.1_pt1 | contig 17309 bp, 18 predicted proteins | sample 7278171 | NCBI WGS metagenome assembly JAAUXT01 (sample SAMN14350112, study PRJNA611818) | marine sediment metagenome | isolation source: surface marine sediment (1.8m) | place: French Polynesia: Moorea | collected 2018-08
GACAATCAGTCTTTGTTGTTGTTGTGAAGGAGACAATAGGCTGTCCTTTGTGTCCTGAAAATTTTGGGTTAAACGCCTTACGCAATGGGTCAGTACAAAAGATGATACAACATGCAGCGCGCGCCAGATGTGAAAATTCCCTCGTATTTGAAGCTGGGTTCGCGCTGGGGGCTGTCTGCGATGCTGCGGGTGGACCTGACCAGCCCTGCTGGCCCGAACCCGAACCAGCTCAGACCAACCCTGACTGGTGTTGATCAACCCAAACCAGCCACTTCGTACTCTCGTTGAAATCAAAGTTGACCGAACCTTTCGGTAGCAAACCTGCAAGGCTGGTCACGAGTACAAAATAAAAAACAACCGTCAGCAACAACAAGTGGACTGTGTTTCGCTGTCCAGGGGTGAACCCGTGCACCTTGACCGCCCACCCGTTGTCCCTCGGCCCTGCACAGTCACTATTGACTGGCGGACTAATCCCCACAAGGCAATAAGCGCGGCTCGCTCGAGGCTTTCCCCGCCGCGGGGAGGCATCAGGTGGCACAGGAAGTCACCTGAAGCTGCCGTTTAGAAGTGCGGCGCAGAGCCCGAGCCTTCCAAGAACCGAGGACGCCGGGCCCGGCTCAGCGGAATCCGCGGAAAATCCGGCACTGCGACGTTTATTGACTCGGGCGAGGTGCAGCGGAACTGACTTTGTTGAAGCACGGTTATTGGTTGACTTATTGCACGCGCAGAATGTTGAAACATCATTTATCTTTTTACTTCACACGTGAAAGAGAGAAGACAGAGAGGGGTTAGCGGAAGGGAAGACGAGAGACTTTGTGAGTGACAAATGGAGAGAGTGAGGACACAGATAGAGGCGGGGGGAGGGCCGTGTACGAGTGTGCGTAACAGTTGTGTGTGCGAGTGTGTGACAGTTGTGTGTGTGCGCGTGTGGTTTAGCGCTCATACCTCACCTTCTTCGTGCTCCAGGCGCACGCGGACACCGCCACTCTGCTCATGAAGAACGTCTACACTCCACTGCTCGAGGTCTCCAGCTACAAGAAGTCGCAATCCAAGAAGCTCTACTCGTTCCGGGAGAGCTTCGAGGGCATTCTGTCCAAGGCTGAGGAGAACGTATTCAAGGTGAGTACGGAAGCTGGACACAGGGGACCCTTGGGGCTCGACTAACTCCCAGTGACCCCCCCCCCCAAAAAAAACAAAAGAAAATAAACACCCTCGTTTTGTGCAGAAACCACAAAAATGTTCAAAAACATTTTGTTTCTCAATAGTTGAAAGCGGGCCCAGAGGGGTTGGCCCCTCACTAAGACAGAACCTGGATTTGTCACTCGCAGTACGAGTACATCACTGGCAAGTGGGGAAAGCGAGACGCCTGTGCGCTGCCTCTGCAGTTCCTCTGCAGTTCTCTCTCATCCCAACTTTAAAATGCCATCGCGTACATCTGTCGCCTTCACAGCGAGTTTTGCGCAAGAGCAGATCGAGTTCATTTCGCAGGTTGTTTTTGTTGAATGCAGCAATGCGTTCTCTGTCCTTGAGACGCCCACACGCAAAACGTCTCTTGTTTCCTCGTCAAAAAGGATTCCACCTGCAGGTGGTTTCGTGGAACATAGCACACACAAAACGCACTCAGTTCGTCTGCCACACGTGCCAACGTCAAGGAAGTGTGTGTGTGTGTGTGTGTGTGTGTGTGTGTGTGTGTGTGTTGTTGTTGTTGTTTTTGGTGTTGTTGTTGTTGTTGTTGTTGGTGGTGGTGGTGGTGGTGGTGGTGGTGGTGGTGGTGGTGGTGGTTCGGATGTGTGAACGTTGCTTCTCAGAACGAGGATTCACTCTGGTCTTCTGTCTGGACGTTCGGTCGCTGGAACAGTTCACCACCAGAACACACACAAACACGCACATTCCCGCTTCATGCACACAGTGACACCCAGGTGGAGGCAAAACCCACACACAGCAAAGTGAGCCGTTTGGAGAGGGAGTGACAAGCGAGTGCTACACGTACCGCACGCACACTCACACACACCAACACACCACACGCACACTTAGATTCACACACGCACACATTCCACACTCGCTGACTGACTGACTGACTGACTGACTCACTCACTCACTCACTCACTCACTCACTCACTCACACACACACGACGCATACCTGTAGTTTTGTTGTGTGTCGCAGTGTCACGAGGCGTACGTGGAGGCGTACCGGCGCTACCGGGACAACAGCAGCGGGCGCGACTCGCAGCGCTTCGCCGCCGACTACCACACGGCGCACAACGCCTACATCCTGCAGCTGCGCGCCTCCAACCGCACCGAGGAGGAGTACCACAGCGTCGCCTTCCCGTACCTCCTCGAGGTATGTACGAGTACCACGATCCGGAGGTCAGTACCCAACCCTGTGCCTACTCGAGGTCAGAACATCACCTTGTACATCCTCGATATCGGTGTCACATCCTGCGCTCCTGTAGCCTGGTCAGTACCACAGGGTGTTTGAGCGACAAAACCTGACCTGGGGCGGCGCAGGGAGCGGCACAAACTCACATTGGTACAGAAGGTGCAGGAAATTTACCTGCTCCTGCACCATACACGCCTCAACATTTGTGGCATTGAAAAACTTTCACTTTACGTAGTGTGGTGCTCAGTTTCGTGAGAAGCGAAACTTCCAATTGAGAATCGTTTCCATCGATTCTACAGGAATTGGAAGATATTCACATCGACCTGGCGAACACACTGAACGGCGCAGTGGAGAGCCACGCTTTACTGCTGCTGACCAAGGTGAGTGTTGCAAGGAAACAGCACACTGAAACACAACACGCACAGGGGAATCGACGATTTTGCGAAGGAAAACGACAACGGGGCTGTCCCAGATTTCCTTCTTCAGAAACAACAAACTTGTTGGTTTCCCTGGGCAGTGCAGGGTGGGGGGGGAGTCAGAAGACCCAGGCTTGCTGCAAGATCCGACGCGTACCCCTTTCGTAGTTCTGTGTTCTGATCTACAGCTGCAGGAGGTAAACGTTCAAATCTGGAGAGAGGGTGGCCCAACATTCAGGCACACCGGGCTGCACCGCAGAGCTCTGTTTCCCTCCTTTGCAGGGAGGCCGGGCCCGGTCTTCGGGGGCGACATGCACTGTGTCTGCATGGGCCCTATTATGCAGAACGTAGCCAGGCACTTAAACCACTTAAGCTCCACTCTGCGTTCTGCGCAGATGGGAGGCAGATGGTTCTGCACAACGCGCAGGGAAGGAGCGAGGGCGGCCTGCCCTCTGCAGTTTTTTCTCCACGGCCGCTTGAATACGTTGTACACTGTTCTGCAAGCTCAGTTGACTGTTTTAGTTGTTCCACCGTGCACGGCCCTTTGCCGGATCGGTTGTGCAGACCATGCTCCCAGAACACGGAGAAAAAGACTGTTTTGAGGAATGCCGAACACGAACAACGAACGCGATGTTCTGCTTGCAGGCGAACGAGGAGAGTCGACGGTTCGAGGGAATCCTCAAGATCTGCAAGCAGGTGAACCCGAAGCTGGACGTGCACAACTTCGTGCTGTCCGTCAGTCACGAGGAGCCGCGCGTCTACGAGCCCAAGGTGTTCGTCTTCAACCCGCCGGCGGACCCCAACATTCCCGGGTCAGAGGTGAGCCGTCCCCGCGAGGACTCCGCGCTCTTCCGAGGTGTGGCGTTGACAGACACCAGTGTTCTTGTGTTTCACATCTTCTGTTGCCAAGTAAACGAACACCTTTTACCAAGGTTATACAACTGGAATTGTACTCTCTGTAACCGGAAGTTTGCTGTGGGCTGTCTGTTGCACGTGCCAGTTTCGATTTCGAAGGAAGTGTCGCTCACTTTTCTCTGTGTCATGCGTCAATTTTTGGTGGACCAACATCAGCTGTCTGTCTGTCTGTCTGTCTGTCTGTCTGTCTGTCTCTCCACGCGTGCTCCAAGTTTACCTCTCGTCTCCCCGCCGCAGCTCAACACGCTGAAGGACCTCGTCGTGATCGACCGACACACGGAGTCGGGCGTCAAGACGCGGCGCTCGGACCTGCAGAAGGAGGCGTCCGAGCTCACCACCTACCTCAAGCAGAACCAGGACGTCACGCAGACGCTCATGAACGTATGCCAAAGGTACGTGCTGTCCGCCAAAACCCTCGTTCCTCCCCCTCCACGTCAGCGCGAAAACCTTTCTTCGCTTTTGTCATCTTTCGTTTGGACCAATTTCCAAGAGAACTGGAAACTGGTCAAATTTCTCCAGTTCGACGCAGATCTGCTTTGCACAAGTCAAACACAACAAACAACGTCAATCCAGAAAGCCGTGAACGCGTGTGAAGTTAATTTTTCACTGAGCTTGAACTACCAATTCTGAAATTTGTTCGAGAAATCTGGAAATCTCAGGGACCGAGTGGATAGATCCTCACACTGAACACGGGGAATATTTCACCTCAAAACCATCCAAAGGCGGCACCGCATCCCGACACCGGAAATGAGTCTCACTGCACCGGAAGCTCTGCACGCCCGAAGCCCGCCTTTTCGACACCACGAGGAGAGTCAGTGGTCAACGATGTACATCTGCCTTGCATTGCTTCGGATTGGGTGCAGTTTGAGTCAGTCGAGCTCGATGTGGGTGGAAAGAAGAAAATACATATCCAGTGAGGAGGTCTCGTGTGGCATCAGAGCGTCGAGAACGAACGACCAGAGAAGGTACAATGCTGAGTGACGGGAGCGGATCCAGGAAAGGCGCAGACTGAGCCTTCCTTGTGTCTTTGCCTCAAAATATTGCGATTGATGGCATTTGTCCTTTGTCCCCTTTGCCACAAGGGTCCGACCACACTCGGGGTGGGTCCTCACTGCCTCAGCCCTGAATCCGCCGGAGCTGTCATGTGGACGCGCTAACGAGGGGGGAGGTCTCAGCGCCGAGTGGACCTCCTCGCGCCGCCGAGACACGAGCGGATTCCCGGGCATGCGACCCGCCGCGACCCGCCGCGACGCGATTGGCCTTGTTCCCGCCGGACTCTGCACGTAGGAGCTGACGAACCGACCCCGCTGTCCAGGAGGCTTCCGCCCGTGAGCGACAGGTTCTCGATGCGGACAGCACTCGACCACACAACGACCAACGTCCACGATCTGGTCAGGGAATGGCAAACATTCATCGTGTGACGATGCAAAGAAGAAGGTGAACAGAAAACATGTCTGCAGGGAAGGGGTCTATTTTGACAACAAGGAGATTCAAACACGGAACCGAGACTGAAATTGTGCCTCGCTGATTTCGGGACAGGTTCGGAGGATTGCCCCTGAGGAACGCGCTCCCCAACCCTGCCTGAATCGCCAGTCCCTCCCATGTTGGGCCCACCCCTGACCACAGACTGCACCACCCCGACCGCCGACTGGCTCCACCCCTGGTGATTGCAGATGAGGTTTCATCGCGCAGCGGACGCGTCGGCTCGCCACTCCCCGGGACAGCGGGACGACGCGCGCACCCATCAAGCCATTTGCGGCCGCCCGGTTCAGATTGCGGCGGCGCGGCGGCGCCCATTAGCTCCGTGACATGCTGGTTTAGACACACATGGCTCGGCATTATCCGGCCCATACTCAGTGCATAATTGATGTCTACGCGCTGTGCGCCTAATAGACCGGAGCCGCAGGGATCGGGCCTCTCAAATATAACACGTAGAAATTTCCTATTGTCTAATCAATATGCATTAGGAATTACAGTACAGCACACTGCAGCTCCGTGCTGTACATTCTGCGTGCTGTCATCAGTCGGGTGCAGCGCGTGTTTGCCTAGTGAGATTTCGTCGGGGCCCGGGTATGAAGGATTGTCAGCTTCACTTGAAAATGCTGGTGACACAAATTTATGTAAGAATCTCGAGGATATAACAATGTCTTGATCTGCACCCGGCCCGTCTGCTTTGTGACCGAGTAACTTCAGGTTTCCTGCACGGTGCAAAGTTTTCAACCAGGTGAGTCAGTTTTACCATTGAGTCACTTTCAATTTCGAACATCTTGAGAAACGTCACGAGAAAGTTTGCTGCTGTCTCAAATGTCTTGATTTGAAGGAAGGAAGAGTCAAACTTGTTTCAAACTGCTCAGCAACTTGTTGGGAGGGGCTTGGATCTCGCCTGAGAACTTCGCATGTGGATTCGGTTGACAACCGGAACCTTCTCTCGAAAGGAAGAGCATTGCTGGTCGCTGGTCATAACGCACAGGTTCGTCAAACCTGGACCGCGGATGGTTCACACCCGCCGACCAGCACAATCCTGTGTCCCGTCCGTCCTCGTCTGCACCATTCACAGGAACCTCCACTGCCCCCACAAACCCTCCCGACCGGTGTCGACTCGCGAAGCTGTAGTCAGGTTGTTTCTGGAGCCAGTCCTGCGTTGATAGTGAAAGCTTTCCAAGTGGGCCGCGTTAGAAAATCGCTTCACTCCAAACCCCGGTTACCAGTGACATTTTGGCCCCTGGAGTAGCGCCGCGCCGCGGGTGGAAGCCGGGGAGCGAGCGGGCCCTGCAGTCGGAGGAGGTGCTCGAGTCAGTGCGGTGGTTTCCTACGACCTGAGAGTGATGCTCCCGCCCCGCCACCACCAGTTATCCGCCACTGTTGTTATAACCGTGTCCGCTGCGCTCGAAACATGAAACACGAGTCGTTGCTCTGTTGTTGCTCACGTTGTTCCGAGGTTCGAGGCCCAGTCCCTGCAGCTGGGGCCCGTCTGTGAACACCGAGGTGCATCCAGGGGTCTGGTCCGTTTCTTCCTTTCTAAACCGTCTGACAATTGTGTGATTGAAGCACGAATAGCGTGGCAACACGTTTGATTTTCATAATTTGATGAACGCAGAAAGCGGTGTTCGTATCTTGCACCATTCGTCACACAGATAACGCGTTGAAGTCTGTGTTGGTGGTGTCTGCGCTGAGGCCGCGCGGATGTCGCTCAGATGGCGCAGTATCCCGGTGGTAGCGTCACCACCTGCATCATTATCAGACACGTGACAGCCTATCGGACCCTGGACCCACCCGGTGACACGACTCCCCACGTCGGCCGCGGCCGCCGTGATGTAACATGTGTCTATCTCATGATCTGGTGAGGTGAGGAAAGGCGAGATTTATGTTCCTGTATCATCGGGGGCTGAAGATGAGGCTCATCTCGAATTAGACTCCCCTGAACACCTCGCTCCAGATCAAAAACTGTTAGCGCGGAGTATTGTCACTCATGACCCCCTCATATCTCGCCGTATGACCAACATGTTTCCAGATTTACCTCAGCCAGCGCCACTCGTTGGCTCGCGGACTCGAGGCCCAGAGCCCAGGAGCTCCGGGACCTGTCTACACCGGGGATACCACAGCGCACAATGGATTACACAGCGCACAGAGCGATGACTCGACGGCCTCAACGATAATTGGTACAAAGGGCTGCAAAACACATACGACGAGGAGATTTGAATTTCAGAGGGGGCAGGAATCTGTGACTTCTGACCCTGGTGCTCTGTTGCCGTCGTCGGCTCCAGAGGCTGTGAAAACGTTGCGGACAAGTGGAACCTCAGCCACGTAAACAACTCGCAGACGGAGTTCAGGGGGCTGGTGATGCATTATGCCAAAGAAGAATTACAAGAGCTCCAAGCTGTCCAGACTGCTGTCGTTCCCTGAGGATTCGGAATGGGAGCCGCCGAGCCGAGAGGAGAACACCGAGGACGAGAGCTACATGATCCTGCAGCAAGCGAGGAGTCGTGGCACCAAGCAGCAACCGGACCAGGACGCCTCGCAGCAACAGGAACAGCATCAACAACCGGACTCCCCTGCAGAACCACCGGAACCCGACCCAGAGCCGGACCTCAGGCAGCAGCAGCAACAACAGCAGCAGCAGCAGCAATCTCGACGTCGCTCAAAAAGAGCTTCCACTCAATCCAACCAAAGCTACGAGTACCAGCCGGAAGAGCCAGAGGAAGCAGCAACAGAAAAGGACGCGCGAAGGAGCCGAAAAAACTCAGAACGTTCCTCCCAAAAAGAGACTCGCAACAGCTATCATGACCCCCACCAACAGCAGCAGCAGCAGCAGCAAACACCAGAAGACGAAACAGACCCATTTGTCTGTCATCGTACCTACGACCGCCAACATTCCCAAGACCAAGAAAACACGCCCTCCGACCCCGTAAGTACCACCTCTTCTCACCCCGCGTTCCCCTCTTTTGTTCTTTGCAGAAACTTAGCCAACCACCTGTATTCTAAAGTGTACGAGACGCAGGAGGACCTGTGTCGGAAGCGGAATGAGATTCGCCTGGCGAACCTGCAGCTCGCGGCCGTGCGCGCACAGGTAAGCTGCTCTCTTGTGCAGGGCGGGTCCAGGTGATTCAGCCTGGGACCCCTCACCACCACCCAGAAAATTTTGTGGACCCAACCCGCAAAATTTGTGCCACCAGCGCAAACCTTTTCACATGCCAGATGAAAAGTCGGTCAACCGAAGGGGGCACCCAATTGGACCAGATCCTGGACTCCCCCTGCTTGGGGGACGTTTGGCAGGTCTGTCCGCGCTCCAGACGTGATTGATTTCTTGCCCAAATTGCTCAATCAGTCTCATCAGTTTCGGTCTCTGCTTTTGCCTCCCAACGCAATTTTATAACAGTGGCCTTTTTGGCCATTTGCGTTTTGCCACGTCAGAAAAACTGCGTGCTTGCGTCCACGTTTGTCGTCTCAGTTGGAGGATCAATGATGTGTGTTGGGGAGGGGGCAGCCCACCGCAGTTGGTGCCTACTCAAGTTCTCATCGCTGCTTCCTCCGCAGTGGAACGAGACGTACGCTGGAGCTTTTTTCTTCCCTCTCTCTGTACTTTCAGACTGCACAGATCAATTCCAAAATGCACTGAAGCAAAAAGGCGTCGTGTTTGGAACTGTTCTCGTCGACGAAATTTTCCTTGTGTGGTGGTGTGTCGCGGGTGGATCCAGAATGTCCCGCACGTTGTGCAGCGCTTCAAGATGTGTTGCTTGGGGCACTGGTGGAAAACAGGGCAGATGGTGTGTCACGTGAATGACTGAAACAGCTCCTCAAAGCCTAAAAGCCTCTTCCAGACCTTTCGGGGGTTTTGTTGACAGAGTCCATTGGTGGAACCAGGATTTGATGGAAGCAAACACAACGCTTGTTGGTGTCGTTTAGCATGGCTTCAGCTCGCAGTTCTCATCCCCCTGGTGTCCCACTGCAGAGGCGTGAAGCTGTCTCTGTCGGACACAACGTGCAAAGCGAACGCACCATTCCCAGAAGGGTTTCACCCGACGCGTTTGGAGCTCTGGGCACTCTCACTCAATCTTCTCGATCTCTGTTCTTTGGTTCACTTCGACAAACAGAAGGGTGAAATCAAAGACCCTGAGGTCGGGTTTCTTCGAGCCGACTCCTGTAGCTCCAAGAATAGTCCCAAGCTGACGGCCATCAAAGCTGGAGACAGAAGGTCTGACTCTCCCCCATCTCATTGAGACCTATTTTCGCGCGGGTCCCTGTTGTTATTGAAGAGGCCCTGACTTCCGTGACAACTGTTGATTGTTGTTGCCAAATTTGCATCAGGTGGCAACAGCATACCCGACTGCTGACGTCACAAGTAGTAAATTTGTGGGGTATTCAGAGGCCAGATCCAGGATTCAGTCGACAGGGGCCCGACCTCAATTTGCGACAGCGGCGCAGCACACAAAATTTCGGCGTAAAACTGCTTTTCTGCTCGTCAGGGGTTGGGGGCGGGCTTCGCCCCCTTGGATCCACCCCTCACAGCACTCGTGATCCTCTCTTTGCACTGTGGAAACTCAGTGGGGGAGCGTCAACGCGTATTGAGCTCAAAAACAAAGCTCGTGGACTGATACTCGTAAATCAGTGAGAGGCTTGATGTGTTCGAATGAGAAATTTTGATCACCGCGACATGACTGCAGGAGCGCAGTGATGTCCGCCCATCAAAGTGGAGCTCAAAAAGCTTCCGGCAAGTCAGTTTCGAGTGCATCTCGTCCAGATGTCGGTTTTATTGGCTGCGATCCATTTTCGTTGATATCTGTGATTTAAAGTGATGATTCAACCTGATGTGGAGTGCAGAGTTCGACCTCAAGGCTTCCAACGGATCCAGAATCAAGGTGGAGAAATGCTCAAATGGAAGACAGAAACTTCAGTCCGCGCTGGTACCCCTGGACCCCTCAGATCACGATCCATTCACAGTGCAGCTTCGCGTCAAAGCCAGAACCAAGAGTACCCAGGCACCCTCCGCCCTAATTAGCAACCCCAAAAATGTATACCCCATGAGACTCACCTTGGAAACTCAGCCGGACCGGACACCACGGTGTGAGGACGGATTGATGGGATCACATCCTTCATTTTCAGATCATCTCACCCGGGGCTCGGGACCTCTGGTCCAATCCCAAATCCACTCAGTTGAGATCACCCCTCCCCACGAGTAGGGCCAGTCCCGATCAAACCCTGGATCCACCTCGAAGTCTTGGTTGGCGTCCGTTGAAGTGAACTTCCGCAGGGTTCATCACAATCAGGTTCCGACAGGCAGCTGGAGGCTGTTAAGTTTCTGTAGTCTTCACACGCTGACTACTGAAGCACCAAGTTTCCCCTTTCTTCAACAAACAGTGAGTTTCCAAAAATTGTCAATGCCTTGGTTTCCCTTCTTGCTCCATTGAGAGCGCATTCTTGGCGTTTTGATTTTTGGACTGTTTCTGGTGCAACAAGATTCCTCCATTTCCACAGCTCGAGGTCTGATGTTGTGAGTGTCTTGGCTCCGCCAAAGCCCCTGGTCGTAGTGGTCAGCACGAGAGTGAAGAGTGCAGGGGAGTTCTGTGCTCCCTGAGAGACAGCGGTGTTTCACGAGAAGGCCAAATACTTCCCCAGCAGAAGAGAGCACGACCCACCCACCGTACCTTGCTTGGTTCGTTGAGACCGCTGTCTGGTGGAATCTTGCTGGCCCAAGGCGTGGGCCAGCCTTCTTGCACCCAAAAACTTTGTTTGTCGCTCAAAACTTCGTGGTGCAAAGAGAGACAGTTGTTTGATGTTGTCTGTAATTGCGCAAGGTTTGCCCGCCAAACCTCGACCTCAGGTTACTTGGACGAAAATTACAGCACAGACCCTGAGTGGTCTACATTTCTGTCCATTTCGGCTTGAAGCCCTTTCTGAACATTGTGAGCAGGAAAACCTACTGAAGACGCAAAACAGAAAAAAAAACAAGCAACTCTGAAATTCCTACACGAAGTCAACAAAGTGGTTCTGATGTACTGGATGGTATCTCGGTCCATGTTTCGCTTTTTGCACCCCGCGATGCAGGTTCTCAGCTTTCGTCTCTCCGGTAGGAACCAAGCCGTGTTCACTGTTCCAGCTAATTCAGCTCCCGCTTCTCTAAATACAGATCTGTGTTGATTGAGTGAAAAAGTGTGAGACAGCGGATAAGACCTGTGTTCAGATTCATGTCGTCGCAGTGAGCTGCAGGAACGGGTCCATGAGGTCAGGGGCCAATAGCCTCCCCCAGCGACCCCAATGTGGTTTGCAGAAAGAAAACGGTGACACTTTGCAGGGTCAACGCTCAGGGCTGCGGCCCCTGGATCCGGCCCCGAGGTGCGGAGTCCGAGTCCCTCTGTCGACGGGAGCGCCCCAGAACAACCCGAGAACATCTGGTTAGAGCTGATATGATAAACGTCAGTTGTCTTAGCAGGGAATCTGGCAATACGATTATTGGAAGTGTTACAATGTGGTAGGATAACAAAGGAATGTTGCAACATGTTAGTGCTCCCTGTGGACGGTTTTCTGCTCGCGTCATTTTGACTTTGGTGAACTCAGGTGTGATGAACTTTCTGTAAGGTTGGACCGCCATGACACTTTCAAAAGCAAACGTCTAATTTCAGCAGAAAGCGCAGGATGATAACTGCGTCCCACACAGAGTCTAACAAGTGGAGATCGGACGAAAAGCCTCAAGGGTGGGGAGGAAGTGTGCATCTCAAATTGACCATGCCACCCAAATCGTCCGTCAGTCCGAACACGAGTGCGGCTTGCATGACGAAAGGGACGAGACAGACTCAGGGGGCCACAGGGCTGGCTCGGCTCCCGCCCAGGACACCGGTTCTGATGCACTTTGCGCCCCACCCACTTCATGCCGCAAGTCCAAAAACGTTTCAATATTACAAAATTCTGAGAAAATATTTGCAACACAGGGGGTTGAACGACGCCCGAAACAAAACTATGGATGTCTCCTGAGACGGCGAGATTGCAACCTGCGTCAGAGCAGGTGAAGTCATCTTCTCCCGAAGCCTTTCTCTTGCTCCCTCGCTCTCTGCTGAGTCATCCAGGCGTGTCGGACCATTTTCCAACACTGGCGACATTTGGTGTCAAAAGAATCCGTGTTCAACCCAGCTCTGTCGGCTCAAAATTTCGAATTTGTGATCCACTTTTCTACAGTCACACTGGGGATGTCTTGCCTTTCCATGCATTGGTTAATTCACGGTTCATTCAAAGTATGCCTGCAATGTACTTTGAGACTGGAACGAAATTGTTGGGCACACAACACTGAACCCACACGCAAACACACAACACAGAACACACGTCACACACCACACCAAGGTCCCAGACAGAGCGAATCATTCTTTGCAGAATACTTGTTCTATTCAGCACTATTGTGCTGAGGAGAGTGTGAAAGTTCGTGCAGGGTTGCACTGAAGTCAATGGTGCTGAACACACTGAATTGAGCTCTTCAGCATCACACTACTCTCCAGTACAATGGTGCCGGAGAATGATTCAGTGTATTCATTCAGCGCAATTGAGGTTCAGTGCCTCGATTCTGAAGGTACCCTGGTGCTCGAGAGCACTCTGGTGCTGAAGGAGACGTCGTTTTGTTCTCGAGGACGATTCAGTCTGCCTGGGCCCCAGAATCACACACACACACACACACACACACACACACACACACACACACACACACACACACACACACCACATACAAACATGCGAGCCAACGCACGGCCGAAGGAAATGAAGACCCACAGCGTTGAGATCCACTTCACTTCATCGGCCTTCTGCAACAAATTACGAAAACTTTGGCTGCACCAAGCGTCGGAATTACGAAAACTTTGGCTGCACCAAGCGTCGGAATTACAAAAACTTCGGCTGCACCAAGCGTCGGATCTGCGATTTGGTCAGGGCCGACCGTCTTTTCAGGTAAAGTCTCACTTTGCAAATTTCTCGCGCAGTTGGAAAGACGCAATTGGAAAGACATTTTGTCTTGCACAGATCTAGTGTTCCAGTTCATTGCAAGACCTCCAACACCTGCTCCTTCATTTTCCCACAGGGTTCCACACCTGGTCTGTTGTGAAAAAGCATTCTGTGCTGAGGCGTTGGGGTTTGGGGACTCCCTGCCTGGCTTCGTTCAAGACACCCATCAGGATCCCCTGACGGGTTGGGATTCCAGGGGCTCCCTCCCAGGATCCACCTCTCACACTCAGCAGGATCCTCAAGTGGTTTTCAATAGCTTGTGACTCGCAGCTGTTCCCGACGTGAACGTATTTTGTTGCCACGTTGAGTTGCATTGATTTTTTGCTTTCCGTCGAGGCTCAAAGCGAATGGACTTGAACAGACTTGCAGCCAGGGTTGAAAAGAACAAATTGCACAAATTGCACCAGAAACACAGAAAGCCGAGGACGAAAGTGAGGCAACATGAGTCACATTTCACGACGCAAAATTCTCCACGCCTGATGTGTTGCACATTTTTTGGCGTGGTTTGATGCTGGTGTCTTTCGTAGCAACAAACCTCGGTGATGAAACCCCGAGGCCGATCCAGCCGCACTGCAGAAGCCTATCACCCCGTAACTCCGTCAGTCAACAGAGGCTGTGGCCCTGAGTATTTCGGGTCCGCGGGGCTCCTATTTATAACCCGCACCCGGGCTCTCCCGATGAACCTGCTCTTGACTCGAGACGTGATGTATCTGCTTCGGGGCGGCAGGGAGGGAGCTCTGCATCGTGGCGAAGTTTCTGTGCAAATTCACGGCTTCATGCTTCCAACACTTGGTTCTTCCGTTTGCTAGGGTTCCTTCAGGTGCATCTTTTGTTGAAAACCAGACTCGTATGATGTGCTTCAGGTGCAGGCTCAGCAACCACGGACAGTAGGTAGTTTCACCAAAGCGACCCTGCCCACTGCACGCGAACGTACACGTCGGTTTTGCCATGGTGAGGACGTGCACATGTGGCGTGGTTGCTTCTGCTCAATCTCCATGCCACCCCATGCACCCCGGGAAAACTACTGTCCTGCACAGAGTCCGTCATGTTGATTCCACATGTTCACAACCAAATGAACAAAGTAGACCCCCGAAAGAGAACCAGGCTTGGAAAAGAAGTGTGCGTATTTCTACCTCAGGTCGTTCGTCTTCCTGCGAGGGGCTGTGGATTCCAGGAAGCGATGGTTGTTGCGCTCCCGAAAGTTTGTTTGGTTTGAGCATGGATATGTACTACCTGAACAGATGTGCGGGGCTTTGTTGATGTTTGTGCAGGGAAGGAGAGCAGGGGGCAGGGGGCTGATCCACTATTGGCCAGAGGGGTCGACCTCCAGAGGACCAAATTCCAAGATTGAAAACCCTACCAGAAGGAAAACAGCAAGAAAAGGCGGATGGGATCAGAAAGTGTCAGATGTCAGGGGGGCTGCAGCCCCCGCCCGGCCCCCTGGATCCGCCCGTGGATAGTGACGCAAATGCAAATGTGGCGGCTTTTGACTGCGGCGGCCTGAGGGATGAGACCTTCTGCACACCGCCACCTGGATTCAACCTGGTGCTGGTGGGTCTGCAATCCCACTCTCTCCACTCTCCCTGCAACAGTCCAGCAGATGCGTCTGAGCCTATGCAGGTGCGCGCTCTCGATCAACCAACTGAACTTTGTTCTGCCTTGCGGACGGTGATCTTGCCCAGTTCCTGCAAGATACACTGTCCAGCAAAGAAAGAGGCGAAAGACTTTGAACAGTTGTTGGTGAAAAACACTCGTGGAGATTTGTCATGCTGGATGGGGAAGGGTGTTTGAGCAGATCCAGAGGGTGACACTTCCTGACCACCGAACCATTTTTCCACGTATTCGGGACCGTGGACTTTTCCCACGGACAAACCGGAGAACTTGTTTGACACTGACTTCACCTCAACTGTCTCACATCCGTGGTCATCCTCAGGGAAGAGGCGAATGAATATATCGTACACTTTTTTGTGACACGGAGACTTGCAACCGCTCTTCCTGCTTTCAAAACTTTGGATGTGGGAATGAGTGAGCGGCACCGTCACGACGGTCGAACGTCTGGGAACTTGGATGATCCCGAAGCCTTTGGTCTCTGGGCCCGATTTTTCGGTCTGCTTCTATTGGTTGATACTTGCTGAATTGCTCGCTGCAAAATTTCACCGTTTCCTCTTCCTTCTCGATGCAAAAGGTTCTGTGGAAGGAGAACAAAGAGGCTCGAACAACTCGACTCCTTCACTTTGCAAAATTCAACGTTGGGAATTTCGAGCAAGTGATGTCCGCGCGGCCTCGTTCTTCTGGCTCGGTGGGTCAGCAGTGTGGAGTGCAGGGCTCACCGTGCATCTTTCAGAAATCCATCGCTGGTGCCTTCAGTGCAGAGAGCAAGCAAACTCGTGAAACGTGTCCGTCACGTTGTCCCGTTGGGATTGTTTTCGCAGACCAAAGATCCTTCTAGGCACAGACAGGTGAACTTACACCACAATGGCAATTGCACACAAGAGCCATCTCAACGGAAATTGGAGGACGGCCCTTGTGGTGAGATTCGAACCTACAGAGAAGCTCACTGCCCCCCGTCCCCGTCGTCGTTGCACTGTCATTGCTGTTGAGCTGAGACCTGCAAACGGCTTGTTCTCTCACCCCACCACCGCCGCCGCTTCGCAAAGGCTCGTGGATCGCTTTCTCTCTCCCTGGCCTGTTCCCCTGACGCCCGGACGCATTTGCCTCAGCTGTGGAGCAGGGCCCTGTGGCGGGTCCTCTCTCCCCCGCCGCATCCCCCGCTCCTCCCGCCGCCGCCGCTGCCACCTCTCCCGCCGCCGCTGAGCAGGGCCATCACGGTGAGTTCCCGCAGCCACACCTTCCCGCGATCCACCATCCTCCGGAGATACTTGTTTGTAAGTACAGACCTGCCCTGTGAGAGGAGCAGCTGCTGCGAACCCGCTATTCCAGCGCTAGGTCGGCCCTGTTGAGCTCAAAACAACGTCAGTTTGGACACTGGGGAGGGTTTTGTGGTTTAATCAGACGGTGCACGGTGGGCGCAGCTCCCTGGAACTGGTTCTGGGTTCGCGCGGCGGATTCTTCTCAGATACGCACAGGCCGCGGCGGACGGTGGAGGCTCCAGACCCGTGGCTTCTCTGTTCAGCATCGCACGCGCTCCTGCTTCTTGTTCTGTTTGGATACAAAAGTTTCACTCGCTATTTCAGTGTGCATTTGTGATTTCTTTCTGGTGAGTACACTCGTTTTCACTTTATTTGAAATTCCGAGTGGTGAAGGGAGAACAGGCACTTGCAGTTCACCTGTTTCTTTTTCTGCTTTTCGATGTGTCCGATCAACATGTTAAACTTTTGCGCAGTCTTCCAAGCAATTGATTGTCTGATCAATTTGATCGCGCGGCGACGAAATTCAACATGACATTGGAAAGCAGAATTGGACGTCCCCTTGAACAATGGAAAAAGAACAAGTGGATCAAACCGACGGATGTTGAAACTCAGCCAAAAACATGAGGTGATTCTGCTCAAAGTTGGTCAAGGCTTCAAGGTGGTGCTGGGGACAAGTCGAATACTGGGTGTGGTTTGCAAAGTGCTTGAGTATCGTGGGAGCACTTCAGACACAGCAAACTCCAAACAAAGTGAGTTGGTCATGATGTTTGTGGTCGATGCACGTTCGGTGAGTCTGTCAGCCAACCTGTCGTCCAATTCATAAAAACACTCTTCTCCTGAAAAAGACATGAGCATCAGAAATGAATCCGGGCTTCAAACTTTGAAGCTTCTGTGTCGAGGCTCCAGAACATCATATTTCGGAGGCACACGCGTCTCTGCCTCGTTCGAACTCGGCCAATTGGACATCTCTCTTTGGCATCCATTGAGACAGCGAAAAGTTGTCCTCTCTCGTCCAACTGGAACATTGTTCACTCACGTTGTTTGGCATCGGACGAGGCAGGATTCAGGTGCAGATGGACAGAACCCAGAACCAGATGGTGATTTTTCTTGGTACAAAGCTCAGGCTTCTGTCACCATTGCCCAAAAAATAGCTCCATGGAGCTCGCGGTAATTTGAGGAAATTTCAGTTGCTCTGATTTGGCTTGCTCTGATTTGGCTTGCTCTGATTTGGCTTGCTCTGATTTGGCTTGC
>JAAUXT010108835.1_pt1 | contig 17309 bp, 17 predicted proteins | sample 7278171 | NCBI WGS metagenome assembly JAAUXT01 (sample SAMN14350112, study PRJNA611818) | marine sediment metagenome | isolation source: surface marine sediment (1.8m) | place: French Polynesia: Moorea | collected 2018-08
CCATTTGGTCAAATTTGTTCCATTTGGGTGTGTGCTAAATGAGTTCCCAAGTTGTGAATATTGAGTGAAAAAAGTAAGAATTTTGACAAAAAAAGCAAGCCAAATCAGAGCGAGCCAAATCAGAGTGAGCCAAATCAGAGTGAGCCAAATCAGAGCAAGCCAAATCAGAGCAGGCCAAATTAGAGCAAGCCAAATCAGAGCAAGCAAAATCAGAGCAAGCCAAATCAGAGCAACTGAAATTTCCTCAAATCACCGCGAGCTCCATGGAGCTATTTTTCTCAATGGAGTAGAACAGAGCCAGTCCTCTGCCCACCTGAGACACTTGCTCAAGCTTCTTTTTCCCTGTGTTTGCTGTCAGGGATTCTCCTGGAATCTTTGCATGTATTTCAGAAACATTTGCCAGATAAGCTTGTACCAGCTGTGCAGTCCATTCTGCGTGTATTTGGGTGGAGGTGCTTTGGGCTACAAAGAAGGTTTGGAAGCAAAGCCAAGAAATATGAACAACACTTCGGCTGTCATATTTGATGCAGAAAATTTCAATGGTGGCAACCAAAAGATTTAATCTGTCACATGGTATGTTGTTGATCTTTGCTTCACAAATGTTACTTGTGCTCATTCATGCCTTCATGGCTGGAAGAAGTTCAGAACAAGGTACAATCCAACACAATAAATTTTGAGGACTCTCCCAAGTTATGGTTTTCCTATGTGAGAAGTTACCTTGAAATGATACTGGGCAAATTAAATCTTCAATCCAAAGAAAACTACCACAGATTTTGGAATTACAAGACTTACTTTCTTTTTATGTTTGTAAAAACTGCACATTTTAAAAGACAGGACACCACTTGGAGATATTATGAGAGATTAGAACAGCAGTTATTGAATGAATTAGATGTCAGACTTCACCTGATGAAAAATTGCAGGTACAGGTTAAAGTTGTGGGTTGCAGCAGTTGATGTAGAAACTGCCTCTGGACACTTGTTTGTAGATGGCACACTTCAAGCCTCACAAATGGTTACAAAGAAGAAAGGACCACTCTGTTACGGGGGCAAATTGAGATCCGAATATCAATGTCTGAGTCCTGGTAAATCTGGAAAAGCTTTTGTGTTTTCCATTCTCTCTTGGGTGTTCGGTCTTGCAAAAGAGTTGAAGTTGAACCTCACATTTCATCGGTTGGAATTCAAAGGAGGTTCTGTGAACTTTGCTGGAGCAGTGATGCACTGTGACTTTGGAAATGTACAAATAAGGGAAGCCATCCACACCAGATACCATTTTTGTGGGGAGCATTCACAATTTTCTTTGCTTCCAAATTTCCGCAATGTTCTGATTCAGACCAATGTGTTTGATTCTGTGCAGTTTCAAGTCAATTCAACATTCTCAGTTTTGGATGATAACGTTCTGTCCAGTTTAGCACAGAAATCTGCCTCTGATGGAAACATGTTGTCTTGTTTAACATATGATGTGCAATCAAGTTACATTGCTGAGATTATCCACATTGAGGTGCACAAGATTTTCTCTCTGATTATTGATATACCTCCTGACATCACACTGCTGGATATTCTTGATGGACCAGGTCAAGTAGCAAAGAAAGCACCAATGACAAATAACAGATTTCAAACATCTACTTTTCAATGTGTTGTAAAATTAATTTCCTATTTGAATCTGAATGTGCCAAAAAAGCAGTCACTGTCATACAGAAGGTTGAAACAGCAACTTTCTACAATTGTTGTTCAACAGGACAGATTTGCACTGCCACAAGTTGGCTTCTGCAACAGAATGTTGTGTCTGATTGAATTTAATGGAAACAATGGACAAGAACTTAATGTTTCTGTGCAGTCTTTCCATTATCAAGGTCAGCAAAGTGGCAGCTGCAGATATGGAGGTTTCACTGCTGCTACAATCAGGAATAAATTTTACAGGGAAGGTCAGATTCTCTGCAGCAGCCAAGATGGATTCTTAAACAGAAGTTTTTACAGCTTTGATTCAGCCATTGTGGTTGTCTTATATTGGTATACAGAATACAGCTCCATCAATGTCTCTTTGAACATTCAACAAACCAGTTGCAAAGCTGTTCATTTCCATCCTTGTTCTTTGACAAGAAAGTGTGGAAACAAAGCTGGCAATGGCCCACATTGTTGGAGACACCTCAATGCTGCAACCAAAAATACTCCTTTGAGCATTGTGAGCCCACCATATGGAACATCAAAGATTCATTTTCAATACACCACAACAAATAACTCATGTGCAGTTCTACAATTAGAAAGTGTGGAAAAATGTTCACCAATTATGAATTGTGTTTATGGGTATCATGTTCTCATTTTTGAACCACAAATAGAATACTCACCTGACTTTAATTTGGATAACCTATTTCTCCAGATCAGGGGTTCTCTCAGCCAAGGTTTGAACAAATCACACTGGAAAAAGTGCTTATATTTATGTGGTCATTACAACAAGGTGCGATACAGAAGATTCAACTTTACCCAACTCACAGTGCACAGAAAGGAAGTGTTCATGTCAGACAATGAGTGTCAAGCAAATAAATGTTCAGAAGATAAAACCTTCTGGTTACATGTCATTCCCAATGAGAGAAACTGGATTGAAGTGCAATTGCACCACACCTCCATTCTTCCACCTCTTTTGAAAATGTCGAGTGAAAAACTTGTTCCAGTCATCTCACACACAGTAAGTGTGATGTTTCAAGACAAAAGCGGACAAAATTACCATTGAGTTTTGTATGTGTGTTCATTTCTGTTTCATTTTTCTTGGATATTTTATTCTTCTATTGTCTGACTTTTGATTTGTCCAAAGGTGGTCATTCTGTCCCCTTTGCTTGAAAACTTAGAACTATCCACCTATTTAATAATCTGTTTCTTTTTGTTTGTAGAAATCAGAACACTATCTTTTTCTTGCAACACATTTGATTGGTATCAAACAAAGTGGCAATCTTGATCTCTCACCACAAAGGAGAACTCTTCATTTGACAGTCAAAAATCAAGAAGTGCACAAGGGGATAACCAAGACATTGCCATACAGTGTGGGCTGGGTGGATTTTTGCACGAGAGCCTCAGCATTTTGGCAGTATTTTTCTGTAAAAATGTCAGGTTTTGCATTGGTCTTTTCTCCCTGTAACCAATCTAGGAGTGAGCTAAATCCCAGCCTTGTTGTGAGGTTCTTCAAGCACTTGATGTACAAAAGGTTTCACTACCTGAGCAAGTTGAACCCTTGTGTCAAACTCCAAATAAATAGAATGTCACATATGAGATGCTATAACTTTTCCTCAAATGTGTACACAACAGCACAACACCACATATTCTTTCAGAAACATTTTGAAGACAAAAGATATGTTCAGTATCACATCAAGAAGTACAGAGTTATGTGTTTCAAATTGCAGAGATTGTCGTGGAAAGATACTGATAACATGTGCAAGAGCAGACACTTGTGTTTGCCAATATTTTCCAAGAGATCACAGATGGATGAACTTGTTGCAATCATTAAATTCACTTGGACTCTGCCACCCATTGAAGCTCTCTTCATTGGGCTCACAGTTAACAATTTGGTGAGTTCAATTTTCTATTTTGCCTTTTTATGAAGTTGGCTGTGTGTTTGGCTTTGAGTTGGCAAAGTTCCAAAAATGAGAATGTTTCTCAGCATTGTGGTGCCTGAATTTTCCAGTGAAAACATGGCTCACTTGTGAATATAATTTGCTGTACATGGTGAACCAAACTGCTGCCTACTTTTGATGAATATGAGTAGTTTATGTGTGATGGCACCACTGACTAGAGACAGCCATTGCACTCTGAAAGTGGTCAAAATTGCACAAAAATGAGCAAAATTCATGATACCCTGTTGTGAAGATCAATCTCCCTCAGATAAAGGTTGGTTTGAACCCCAAACATGTCTTCCTGAAAAAAAGACAAATTTGTCAGTAAGATCGGCAGTAAGTGAAGAAATCCAAAGCTCTCATTCTGCTGGTGAAGAAAGAAAACAAAGGTGGATTGAAAACAAGAAACCTTGTGTTTCTGTCACTCTTTCAGAATGTGTTGTTTCACTCCCTCTCTCTTCTTGTGGCAACCACCCAGAGAAAGTCCACATCACCAGCCCTTTGAACTCAGGGTAAATGTGGAACTATCTTTGTTTTGAGGCTTCTTGAGCTGTGTATACCAAGGCCTCACATTCACCTTGTGTTGTCTAGATGTTGTCTATTTCTCTCATGTTTCACAAGAAAAATTCAGGCACTTCAGACAGTGTGACAAATTATTCTTCCTCTCCAGTGCTCAAACATTGTGGCAGCATTGGTGCAAAAATTGAATTTTACTCATCTGAAATTCTTTTGCTCTCTGTTCCTGAACATTACGGCTCTCAAACACAACTTTCAACAGAGTTCCAGCAAATAAGCTGCTCAAGACGATGCAAGCACACATGATATGTTGTTCAACCGCCATTTTACTTTGCAGGGTAAGCTTCATTGGGAAAGTAAAATTCCAGTTTCTTTCATGGCATTCCACAACTTTCAGTTTGGAAGCATTTGTCATCAAAAATGGTGCAACAAAGAAGATCTCTTTTACAGATATTCATGCTTTCAGCATGAACTTCTGCATCCATGTCCTTGTCTGAAACATTTGAAGACCTGGGCCATGAAAACAATTTATCCCTCTTTTGGAGCAAACCAAAATTGCACGTTGATGCTTCTCACAAATGTCGCACAGCCAGAGTGGATTTCTGTGAGTTGCAATGAAAAGCTCCTTTCACATGTGTTCTGTGTTCAAGAATCTGCCAGAGGTCCAAACATTGACTTGAGTGTGGGAGTGGCCAACATTTTTCACCTCAAGACTTGTTCTCATTCAGTAATCTTACTTGAGAACAAATGTCACATTTTTCTGTGGAAGAGCACATCAACTGGAAGACACATAATATCTCAACAAGAACAAATATCAATCTCCTCCATAACATTGGCCACTTTGGTTGACATGGACAAACTAAAAGACTGTTTTCTCTCAGTGCATGCTGAAATTCCACTTTTCCTCACCTGCATTGAACCAAGCAAGGCAGTTGTGTTGAAGTGCAAAAAACATATTGCATTGGTTCTGTGCCACACTTCTGATTTCTTATCACATTTGGAGGGATTCATGGTTTTCAAGGAAATAGAAAAAATCATCACCATTGGTGAAAACATGTTTGAGTGCTCTGATGGAGGTTATGTTCTGTCAATGTTCAGATGTGATGGTGCAATCAACTGTGCAAATGATGCTTCAGATGAGCATGGTTGCAACTTCATCTCAACAGAAAGTCCCTTTGCGCTTCATGAATATACCGGGACCAATCAGTGGAACAAAAGTTGTGGACTGATGTTTTACAGAACTTTAGATGGACACTGCAAGGTGTATGGATGGCTGAAAATGACATTGATGCCATCTCACAAATACCATTCCAAAAACTGCACAAATTTGTTGCTCCAAAATGATCTCATACCTAACAATGAACATGCTGAAGATGAGAACCATTTGGTACAGTTGTTGACATATGACATTCCATTCAATTGTTCACACCCTGCAGAACTGCCCTGCAAACAAGGACATTCCAAGTGTTTCAACATCAGTGACATGTGCACATATTCCCTCAATGAGGTTGGTCATCTGACACCTTGCAGAAATGCTGGGCACATGGAGGATTGTACCAAATTTGAATGTTATCAAACATTCAAATGTGAGAAATCATACTGTATTCCTTGGATTTATGTGTGCAATGGAAAATGGGATTGCCCAAGAGGAGAAGATGAATCTTTCAAAAATGTATGTGGTCAGGGGCCTACCTGTGTGAAAATGTTCAAATGTCGAAACAGCTCAACAAGTTGCCTTCACCTGGGTAATGTGTGTGATGGTTCAAGTGATTGTCCATTCCAGGATGATGAACAGCTGTGTGAGCTGACAACAACTCAATGTTTTACAAACTGCTCTTGTCTGGTGTGTGCATTGCATTGCTTTATGACAAAAGTTGAATACACCTATTTTCCATTTCAGTTTGTTTTTCTGCATCATGTTCCAATATCATTTGTCAGTTTCATGAAAGCCAACTGGCTTGTGCAGTTTTTGTATTTGCATGAAAACAATGTGAAGGAGGTATGTCACATAAAATTTTCTGACCACATTGCATTTTTTGAGATTTCTTTCAACAATGTGCAGTCTCTTTCAAAAAATTGCTTTCTGTCACATTCAAAAATGAAATATATTTCACTTGCAAACAATTGTATCACTTTTGTGGAACCTTCAGCATTTGCAAAACTCTCAGTTTTAGTGTTTCTTTCTCTTTCTGGCAATCCACTGGTTTCATACAAAATTCAACTGAGATGAGAACAACATTCAAATTTTTGTCTTTGGAAAACATGACATTCGAAGAAATAGACACAGAATCATTGGAAGAGTTTTCACCTCAAGTTGTCAAAGCTTCTGATTTTCAAATTTGTTGTGTTACATCATCAAAATCAGTTTGCACAGCAGAGAAGCCTTGGTACAAATCATGTACTGACTTGTTACCAGAGCATTCCATGAAACTTGTTTTTACAGCGTTCTTTTCCTCTATGTTTTTGTGCAATTTTGTTTCCATTTGTGTCCACACAAAAACAGCCAAATCCCAGAAAGCCTTTTCTGTAACAATTATCTCAATAAATGCAAGTGACTTGCTTTGTGTCACGTACTTTGCTATTCTCTCAGTCACTGATATCTGCTTGACAGGTGTGTTCTTGGTGAGTGATGAGTGGTGGAGATCTCATGCTGTCTGCTTTCTCGCATTTGGCCTTATCCTCTGGTTCAGTATTTCAGCTGCACTGCTCCTGTCTTTTTTGTCTCTTTCAAGATTGATGGTTGTTCATAAACCTGTAGATACAAAGTTCAAAATGACAATGTTTGTGGTGAAATGTCTCGGCAGTATTTTCAGCACATCCTTGACAGTTGCTCTTCTATCCACAATTGTCATGAAATTGGTGTCCCAAAAGATGCCCACAAGTTTGTGCCTTCCATTCATAGATCCAACTGATTCTGAACTCACTGTGAATATACTCATTTGGCTTGTTTTTATTGGTCAGTTGGCATCATCTGGAGCCATTTGTATTTTTCATGCTCTCCTGGTTTACAATGTTGTTCAATCCAAGAAAAATATCAAAAAGTGTTCACAAAGAGATGATTCACACACAGGTTTGATTCTTCAGCTTGTTCTGGTAACAAGTTCCAATATCATTTGTTGGACACCTGCCAACAGCATCTTTCTGGCCACTATGTTCTTGGAAACTTACCCCACTCAGCTGATCATTTGGTCAAGTGTTGCTATCATACCAATCATTTCTATTGCAAATCCAATTCTGTTTGCAGCATTTGCAGCAAGAAGATATCTCAAAGGAAAATCTGACAATTCTCTCCAGACACCTACACCCCTGGGCAAAAATGGTTCTCTACAAAAACGGAATGTTGAAGAAAACTGAAAACCAAGAACAGATAGGTGTGCGCTGAGGACAACATGTTGTGACCTGACCCATCTCAGCACTAAGGCTCAGGCTCCTGAGGCCAGTGTTCAAATCACTGAATCGATTCCATGGCAAAAGACATGCGTACAAGGACGCGTCATATTTGAGCATGCGCACTGCACTCTGCCGCTCGGGAAGACAACCAGAGTCCAGTGAGATTTCCTTCACGAAATATGAGAACTTTGTTGGGTGTGGTGTCTTTCAGTTGAGTGCGGCGAAAAGAAATGTAAGATACTGATCTTTCCTTTTTCTTTTTGGTTTGTTGGAATTTTATGGGGTTTGTTTATGGTCTCGAGTGACACCCACACGCCGGACTCACACGTGGACAAAACCACTGACATCGTGGGGACGGAGCGAATAAACGTTGACGGACATGCCACGTGCAACAAGACCCGACCTGACGTGTCAAAAACGCATCTGTCTGAGCCCCACAACCACAACAGGATGTTGTGCGCGCTGTCATCTGCCACTTTGATCCACAGATACGGGGAATTACCACAGCCAGACAGCGTGGTTGTGACAACCGGAGATACTCTGTGTCTGTGGGTGAGTTTGCGTCAGACTCCGTGTGGGCGCGTCAAAAAGGCCCCCGGGTGTAAGTGGGAGTGTTTCGTTGCTGTGAACAACCTGGTGGACTCCGGGAGGTAGAATACCTGAGGTCCCCGCCCTCAGTAGGACTGATTCTTCCTGCAGAAGTTCACACTGAAAGATCAAAACGAGGCTCAAATGAAAATGGACGTCAGGTGGGGCTGGGACCTTGAGTGGAACCAGGCGAACCCACCACCAAGCGCGAAAACAAATTAGAGTTCCCACAGGACTGCGGCCTCAAAATGGAACAGTGTGCGCAAACATGTTGATGTTTTGAAGACGGCCAGGGGAGAATCCAGGGGTCAAAGGCGCCTCGGGACCCTAGATGCCCGACAAATTTTTCTCGCTCCAAGTAAATTGCGCTCCAGGCACAAAGTTTCAACTACAATGGCTCAAGGTTTGATCTTCACCGTTCACCTTTCGGCCTTGACCTTTGGGAGTTTTGACCCCACCTGAGCATGGGTCAGCCTGTTCTCTCATCACCCCCTCCCTCCCACTCGGGGGTAAGTTTTGTGGGTCTGGCCCATCAACCTGAGCCTGGATCCACAAGGAGGACTCCAACACCCTGTCGATCCGTCTCTCTTTAAAATCTTCAACACAGCAAGACACGCCCCGTTGGGCGTTGCACAGACGGGTCCAAATTGGCAGGTTTCGTGTGCAACACATCAACTCTGATTTGCGCTGGGATAAAATACCACGAGAATAGCTGTCAGCGCTGAAATTGAGATGCGCCAACCTTGGTAAAAACGTCCCCCGATTACGGTGGGTGTTGCCGCATTGCGATTGATCCGCCAACATCAGCGAGAGGAATTGCCTCCTCACCGCCCAAAAGACTTTTTGATGGGTCCACGGGGCGGATCCAGGGGCAGGTCAAGGAGCGCGACCAACTTGGATGGGTGGATTCGGGGAGCGGGGGGGTTAAATAGCAATTCCAATGAAAAGATCACTTTGTTTTGTGAACGACACATTGCACCCGTCAGTGGGGTGAAGTGGGGTTCAATGTGAGCGAATTTTGGTCAGGTGGGGAGCCAACAGGACACCCCCCTGGATCCTTCCTTGATGCTCCCGATCGATCAATACCATTCAAATTTACACTTGCCATTGGGGTGAATTTCGGCGGACAGGGTTCAGAGGAGCCCCTCCTGCCCTGACACCCACCCCAATATGGAGATCATCTAAAGGGACAAAGGTCACCGCCATGAAGACCCTCACACACAACACACACACACACACACACACACACACACACACACACACACAACATCAACGAAATTGGGAGAGGAGCACCGTGTCCCCCCCCCCGCCGGAACCTCCCCTGATGCCAGCCTATCTGTGGAGATCATCTAAATGCATAACGCCGTGAATCCCTGATGACATCACGCGCGGGGCCCCACGCTGTGAGTGATGGAGGCTGATCCCCCTCCCGGGAACACAGGGCGACGGCGGCGAAAAACAAGTGTGGAGAAGCTGGAACACACCCAGGGTTAGCCAAAGAGGTGTCCCTCCAATGGCCCTGAAATTACCCCCCGCCAGGATGCTCAGCAACGGCAAAATTTGTTTGTTATCTTGTGTGCAAAACAATACAGAGGAAAGCGGGCTCGCATCCAGGGTGAGCCACATTGACCCCGCTCCCAAGACCGCACGTACACACACACACACACACACACACACACATTTCCGTTGCAGAGACATGCAAAAAAATGGATATTTTGTATGCTGCCATAGAAAATGGCTTCGCAGAAGCAGAGGCGTTTCAAAATTGAACCTAGAGACCACACACACGCACACACGCACACGCACACACACACAAGACACAGCAGAGGACAAAATTTGAGCCCCCCCCCCCGCCCGCTGGCTTCATCCCCGAATCCGAGGCTGGGCTCCCTGTGGGGCAGTGCTCCAGCGAAAACATCAACAACAACGGCCTGCGAGTGATGGCTCGAAGCTCGAGAACCGTGGATCCAGGGTCCAGAGGTCGGACCCCAGGGGAGCGGGTCTGACCGAAGCTATGAAATGAAATTTGGTTTGTGAAGAAAATATAGAACCGCAGCAAGAGGGAACATCATGCGTGTCTCTGATTGCGTGAGCAATTTCGAGCAATTAAAATTTGAGCAATTTCAACATAATACACGTCACAGAACACTTTATCTTCCATATGAGTGACAGACACATTGTGGTTTCACCTGGAACGACAAGCGTTGATTCCTCTTCGCAGATGAGTTTTCTGTGGGATCAGGGAATTTCACATCAGGTGATGCGCAGTCGTTTTCTGGACTGACGTCAAAATTGCCACCATTGGGTTCAATGTCTTTGACGCTGACGTCAACAAAACGACTTCGCGTCACCAATGTGAAAACCACTGTTGACGTTGTTTGTTCCCCTATTCTCTGCAGATCTAGCAGCCGGGGATACCCTGGGTGCACCCAGGGGTACCGGGAGTGCTGCTCCACCAAGCATCTGCTGAACACCATGCTAACGCCGCATCACAGGCACAAAAGTCTGTGTGTCATCTTTGTTGAAATCGGGGTTGCAGCACCTTCAGAGCCGTGCCTCCTTGGACCCAGTCCTGGATCTGGATCCGGACCTGGGTCCCGTTGTTGTTCTTTGTCCCCGGGAGCTGTGGGCATCAGCCCCGTGCACCTGCGGTCCCCAGGCCTCGCGTGTTACCGCGCGCGAGTTCCGTAGGACGAATCAATTAGTATCAATTGGATACGGCAGGTTTCTCTCGGGTCAATGATCTGAGGGAGGGGAGCAGGCGGGACGGACTTTCAAGTCTCTCTTCGTCTTGAGGGGGAAACACAGTGGATGCGTTCGATTTGCGCATGAGGCTGAAGAAGGGGTTAACATATCGATGACGCTGACGTCAAAACACAACGTCAACTGCAATTTTTTGACTCTGACTGCAGGTTGATGTCAATGTCAATACTGAGTTGATGTCAATGTCAAAATCCAGCAGCTGACGTCAATTTTGCTGCTTGACGTCGCAGTTTGACGTTGACGTCGGCTCAAACCCTTTGACGGAGTAAACCCAAATGGCTGGCTTCGCCCTGTCTCCAACTTCGTCATTGCCGTGCACGCGCGCAAATCGAACACAGCCAATGAGCAGCACCTCTGCACAGCTCCTCTGGAGTGAGGTCTGCTTTTCACTTGACGCACCAACGTTGCGTCCATGTTTTCACGAAAACTGCGTGTGCTGACAATTTCCTGTCCCTGGTGCAGAAATCACCTGCCGACGTTTCATTGGGCAACAACAGCTTCAGTTGGCAGCACGAAGGTGCCATAATGGACAGCACGCAAACTTCGTGATGCTCCGAAACATTCGCTTCAACTTCTGGAATTCCTTTTCCCACGTGTGGGCCTGTCCGGTGTGAAAAGTTGTTACAGAACGTGATTGTCTGTTTCGTCTGTGTCGGAGATAGGTGTCCCCCATTTTCGCCCATTTCACACACGTGTCGGGCTTTCACACACGTTGCGTCCCTGCAGGGCAGGTCCGGGCGCAGTGTCGCGCACTGTCGCGCCCACCAGATGGCGTGTTGGCGTGACGCCTCCTGCGTGACCTGGGCGTGAGAGCCAGACGGTCGGATACTGCATCATTTAACGCGACCGTGGCTCTGCACCTCATGGGAGAGTGAGAAGGAATGTAGACTGCAGTCTGGGCTGCAGGGCCTCTGAGTTCGTTTCGAAATCAAAGCTGTTAGTGGACCCAGGGTCGGAGGAGGGGGGGGACGATGAAGAGCCATGGCAGGAACACGTTCTTACACAACCTCAGAGCTTCACTCCCGGCTTTGATCACTGTTGGGGCAGACGAATATGGTGATGGGGACCATTGCTGGGAATGGAAACAAACCTTCAAAAAATTGGCGAGAATTTGCATGGCAGCGGGAAAGGCCGAGCACCATATCACCCCCTGAAAATACATCTCTGCAACAGGTCTGGACATAGATCTCGATTGCGTAGATCCACCCCTCCTGGTTCCCCTATTGGGTCCACACGCACACGATATATGGCTCCTTTGTGGATCTCTCGTTTTATCTGGCTCCCCTTTTTCATGAAATTGCATTCTCTGTCTGCTCCCCTTACCAGACCCCCCGTGCCTGGTTCCCTATTAGATTCCCTGCCTGGTTCCCCCTCCTGGCTCCACCCACTTTGCCTGGTCCCCTCCCTGGATCCACTGGCGCTAATCCACTGGTCTTAAACACACATTTCTACAGAGGAGGGCGGGTGAGCAGGCTCTCAGCCCCTTTCTGTGGGTCTCGGAGGAGCAGATGTTATGGTCTGTTCCTGTGGATGATGATCCTTTCCTATTGCGCATCCGGGGGGTGTGGTCGGGTGGAAGCAAAAACGTCCCCCATCAACCAAGTGAATATTGAATGAGGCCAATTCCATGTTCAACCAAAACATGACACGTTGTGGCGGAGCCAGAATCTGGGTATGGAGCAGCCCCCTGTGTGTAATCCAGGGCCCGCCACCTGGATCCACATATGAAAAAAAATCCCCGCACAAAAATGACAAGCCCTTGACGGGGGGTCAGGGGGTCAGGCCTCACTCACCCTCCCAGATCATCCTCTAGAGGGACTAAGCCGACGCCACGTCCCACAAGGGCCGGTTTAATGGGTCGTTGCCCGTCCATGATGACGGGCTCGGCAATCCATTTTGCGCGAAAGAGCCGCGCACGGGATTGGAGCACTTGGGGCCATTTGTCACGACCGCCTGTTGCGCGCTGGAGTGCCTTTTCGCCCAGCTGATCAGCGCCGCCTTTCAGACCTGCTCCCTGGTGGCCCAGGCGCCAGGTCCTTGTGCCTCGGGCTAAAAAGCGGAAGGAAGTGATTTATCGTGTACAGGCTGAGAATAGCGATGCGATCTTGGGTAATTGATGGGGTGAGGACTTGGCTGCGTATTGTCACTTTTGTTGGTGTGGATGATCCAGGGGGATCACGGGGGTGCAGGGTCAGGCAGCGGGTCCAGGGGGCCCAGGGGGCCAGGGTCAGGCAGCGGGTCCAGGGGGCCTAGGGGGCCAGGGTCAGGCAGCGGGTCCAGGGGGCCCAGGGGGCCAGGGTCAGGCAGCGGGTCCAGGGGGGCCAGGGGGCCAGGGTCAAACAGAGGAGCCAGGATCTGACAGACAGTCCAGTGGACCCAGAGGTGCAGGGTCAGGCAGTAGTGGGGGCCGGTGGAATCTAATCCAGGGGTCTGGTCATTTCAGGGTGTGAGCTGAAATGGCAAGAGCCAGGTCACATCTCTGAGTGCAGTCAGCCAAAGCTCCAAGTGACAGGTGCCAAATGATTGCAATGTGGACACACGACCAGACACCAGTGTCTCGTGGCTTCTGGAGTCTGGCCATTTCATTACACCGGGGTTCCAAGTCACCTGAGGGCAGGGACGGATCCAGGGGCCCTTGACCCCCGCAACCCCCGAACAAAGCACCCCTTCGTTTTGGCACGGCAGGCTCAAAAGTTTTGTCCGTTTCTTTACCTTTTCATGGCAGGAATTGCCAACAGCCCCCGCCGCTGAGGGGGGGGGGGCTGTTTCCCTGGTCAATTCCTGGACGCGCCTCTGCAGGTTGAGGCTGAGGTTTGTTTTGTGATTCCGACCCCGGAAAAATCCAATCCATCAACTGTCTGTCGACCCTCTGATTTCCAAATACGGAGGTTCAGGAAACAAGTCCGGTCCCAATTGCCAGATCGTTTTTCATATACCATTTGGTCACTTCTCGTTGGCTCTTGGAGCAAATTCAGGGCCAAAGTGGTGATCTTGGGCAGCGATCTGGCAATTGGAGAACTGGCCACGTGAAAATTAAGCGTTGCTGAACCTCGTCAATGTACATCTTTGCGAAGGTACCTGGTGTGAAGTTTGTCCCTTCAAGCGCTGAAACCCAACTCGATTCCTCTCGGACCCGCAGTGGCTATTTTCAAGTTGTTTTCATCTCTTTGACGCAGATGCAGCAGAAGATGGACCTTCAGCACACCTGCGTGTGGAGGCACGCGTCACCGCACCCCGGCCTCATTACAGAGAACACCTTGTGAGTCGGCGCGGTGGATATTAGTGCTCACACCCAATGGGCTGCAGACTGTGCAAGGCTAAATCCTTCACGTCCCTGGACATCGCGGCGGCGGCGGACCAGACCACGAAGCCCCTGGTCCCGGGGGACGCGGTGGTGGCCCCGGGGCCCAAGGCCTTCAGGCCCCGCCGGCCCGACGTCACCCCGGCCCCCGACACCGGGCTCGACCTGACGGCGGAGGAGCGAGGCCTCATCCGGGGAACCTGGGACTACATCGCGCGGGATATGGACGCTGTCGGGGTGCAGATATTCCTGCGCATCTTCGACCGGCGTCCGGCGGTGAAGAGGCTGTTTCCGTTTCGGGACGTGTGGGGAGACGCGCTCATCCGGGACCCCGTGTTCCAGGCGCATGCGCACAGGTCTGTAGATACGGATTGCGCATGCGCAGAGTTGTGTAGATTCGGATTCGGGGACGCCAGGGGTGCAGGGGGAAAGTCCACCAGACTGGGGATGAGGTCTCAGGAAGAGGTCTCAGGGTGGGTCCAAGATCATCCAGGGGTATGGTCCAGGAGTGAGATTTGTGGGTGAGGTCCAATGGCGAGAACCAGGGGTGGGCTGGGCGAAATCCTGGAGTGTGGTCCAAGGGTGTGGTGTGAGGGCGAGGTCCACCGCTGAGGTCCAAAAACAAGGTCCAGGCTGAAGAAACAAATTTATGACAACACAGTCTCACCTGTGGAGTTTAGTTGGACAGGAAATTGTGTTTGTGTTCCCAGGCAGGTGCGTGGCTGGTGCCGCGTCTTTGCTCCTCCGCCCCCTGGATCCGCCACGCACATTGCTATGTGTCCTCATTGTCACCTGTTGTACAGAAGCCTGGACAACACTCCTGTAGGGTCAGCTGCGGCTTGTCCGGTAATCCTGGCTCAACCCGGCGGACACGAATACACGGAAATTAGACCCTGGGGACCTCGTGCGTTGTTGTTGCTTTGACACGAATGGAGAACAGTGTCCAACTGTGGCACCGCGGGAGGACTGCTCAATGTAGAGGCCAGAGGGCTGCACGAACATACTCATCAGGGGGCTATTTTCACAGAGCTTTTTTGCATGGTCGTGGCTTGGTGGCCTTCTTCCCCACACAAATTGCTAATGCCCTTCGGCAGTTGCCAAGATACGGGTGAACTGAACGTGCGAAGCAGGGGCTGTCCGTATTTATATCCACCACGTCCCCAACAGAGTACGTGCCTCTGACACGGAGACGAGGTGTCTTGAGGGCCTCTTGTCTCAATATGGCACCGATCCTGGACAGAGGCAGTTGCGGATCCAGGGTCCAGTCAAGTTGGAGAGCAGGCAGGGTTTTCACACAGATGACGCGGCGTCAAAATTTTGACGCGATACCATGAATGGATTAGGCGTCATGTTAAATTTGATACCTGCGCGTCAAGCCTTTGTGGAAACCCCTATTTGGTGTGGTGCCGACGTCAACAGTGAAAAGCTTGATACAAGTGAATCAAAACCAATTTGCGTCTCCATGTGGTGTCGTCAGAGGAGCCTGGGGCCCTGGACCCCTCCTCTGTGTGTAAGGTCCCCCCCCCACATGTGCCTCACCACACCTGGTGCACATGCGTTCAACACCCTTCAGAGCAGGAGAGAGCGTCACGCACAAACCCGTTCCAACCTCTGGCATTCAATAGGCAGGTTCAGCAGATTTCGCCAACGCAAACGTGAACGTAGCTATCTCTACAATGCTAATTCCTACATCAAAGGGGAGATGTTGCGTTTGAAGAAAACCTAACTTTCACCACTTCTTTGTCATGAGAAAACCCAACATGCTCTGAGCATAGTTTGTCCTGTTTTTGGATCATTTGTTGGGCATGGTTTTCAAAATTGCTTGGACATGATTGTGGTTCAAACAAATAGTTCTGGGGAGTGCCTTGAAGACCAAAACAAGATTGTTGGTTTCACTTCAAGAAGCACTGAGTAAACTCTTACATGTACTTTTGCGCATGCGTGTTTATTGCTGAACCTCCCTGATGGGTCAGCATCGTCTTTGCTCGGGTTGGGGACCAGGCCACGCCCCGGCCACGCCCCGGCCACGCCCAGGCCACGCCCAGGCCATGCCCAGGCCATGCCCCGGCCACGCCCCGGCCACGCCCCGGCCACGCCCCGGCCACGCCCTGGATCACCCAGATACCGCGCGTGCAGCGGGAATACAAGTTTCCATTTTCAGGCTCCCAGGGTCTGCAAGACCTTTCTGATTGACTGTGTGACACTGAGTGAGATAAGAACCTGGAGGCTTCGTGAGCAGTTCTTTTGCCACAAAGGGAGAAGACAATGGCAGTGAAGCACACAGGGCGGATATGGGGGACCCACAAGGCCACGCGAACACAAAAGGACATGAGCCTCACCTGTACAGTGTTCAGCCAAGGGGATCTAGGGAGAGATTCAAACAACGGACCCCTGCGTTTAAAGTTTTCCCGCTTCTCCCATTTTTCCCCACAGGCTCACACTGCTTTTCTGTTTACATTTTCAATTTGCAAACTTCGAATGGGAACACACGAGGCACGTGACAAATTGCCGGATGCAACATCCGGCTGCACGCTTTACAACCCGTTGAAACGGAAGCGATGTTCACGCCCCAAACCACACCCTAATTTTCTTCAAATGTCTAACAAACGCTCGCGGAACACTTTTCCTTCGCGTGAACGCACTTCGCAGGAAGACAGACTCAATTAGACGTTTCCGCCCCACAGGCATTGAGAAATGTCAGCCCGTCAGCCCTCATCTCCACAGCGCGAGGCCTTTTGTCAGCTTCACTGTTTCAGTGCAGGGGAAATTTCAACGCATGTGGGTGGTGTGTCAACCAAGGAAAACAACTTACGTGCTGAATTTCTGATGATGGCACAAAGTGGGGGAGGAGATATAATTTGGTATAGAAGCGGGTTGAAAGCGTGAACATGAACTGAGGGGTAACGGGTTGGGGTGAACATCGGTTTCGCTTGGGAGTCCGGATGGACTTTCGTGATTTGTTAACGCCAATACACAATGGGGGCCCAGTGTCAACAAGACCAAGGGAGGAAGCAACAGGAATCAGAAGTCAGCAGGGCAGGGCCTTTGGGTCATCGTCCGGACCTTTGGGTCATCGTCCGGACCTTTGGGTCATCGTCCGGACCTTTGGGTCATCGTCCGGACCTTTGGGTCATCGTCCGGACCTTTGGGTCA
>JAAUXT010032311.1_pt1 | contig 17306 bp, 20 predicted proteins | sample 7278171 | NCBI WGS metagenome assembly JAAUXT01 (sample SAMN14350112, study PRJNA611818) | marine sediment metagenome | isolation source: surface marine sediment (1.8m) | place: French Polynesia: Moorea | collected 2018-08
CAAAGAGATGGCCAAAAGAAAACTCAAAAGTCTGAACATTAAGCTCAAATTTTGAGCTTTTTGTGTGGTGTTGCACAGAATTTTCGAGGATAATTTATGTTCTATTTTTGTTGGCCAAATGCCTTGTAAAAATGTTGATTTTGACTGTCTTTGGCTCAGAAAAAGTGGTCATCCAATAGAGGCAGCTAAATAAATTGTGAAACATGTTACGACCTTTTTTTCCATCAAACATGAACAGAAATATCAGTGTGAGAAGCGTCACTCTCACACTGGTCGAGAAAACATGAAAAAGAGCCTTAAAAATCCGAATCGAGACAAGCGCGTGGTAGAACACGCAGCAACACACTGTACACGGGCGTGTACGTTCTGCCTTCGTGAGAGGAAGAGTCTGCGTTTGAGAAAGGTGAGATTCGATTTGCCCTTCTGGAATTCTACTCCAGAATTTCAATTCAGGAATGCACCCTTCCGTCCAGCAGCGTGGAATGGTCAGGTCATGGCCATTCTAGGCTGTTGGAAGGACTGCTACTCCAACACATTGAGAATTTCAAATCGAACTCAACACCCAACGTTTTTCGCGTTTCTGAGATGTTGAGAGCGACGTCGACGTTCAAGCTGAATTGGTGGGAGAGAAGGGGCGCGGTGGCGCCCGGCTCCCCGGGCCACGCTGCGGCGGCTGCGGCGGCCGCGCTCGCCGCGGCCGGGACGCCTAGGGTCCCGCGCCGCGCCGCCGCCGCCGTCCCCGGGGTCACGACTGCCTCCCTGGCGCTCGGCGTCCTGTGCGAAGACGACGGCGGTGTCCCGCCGACCACGACGAGTGTGTGCCTCGGTATGACGGTGGGGCTCTCCAACCTGATGATTGGGAACAAGGTGAGCGTCTTCCATTGTGGTGATTCATCCTGTCCTGTTGAGTATTGTTGCATTTCACTCGTAATTGTGACGACAAACCAGGTTGCGCAAAGGTGGCTTCATTTAGAGCTGCGGCAAACTTGTTGCATTCTGCATTTTACGGCAAAATGTTGGGTGGTCTCAAATTTTAACATGACACCCAAAGTGCCGCAGGTTGCTTGCCACAGATAATCGCTGGCAGCTAATTCTTGACGCAACAAGGCAGTCAATGGTATTCCGCTGCTGCAACTGTTGCCGCTGACGTGGCTCTCTCTGAAGCCGCCCTCGGTGCAGTGAGGAGTTTGGTCTCATCTCTGCACACGAGAAGCGTCAATGAACTCTCTGCACTCTCGGCACGTTGCTGCTGAGCATCGCAGATGCGCATGCGCGCAGTTTGAACGTTTCGTTCATTGATCAATTGAGCAGTGCACAGTCAGACCCAAGACCACACAGCAAAAATATATTTGCGACAAGAAAAGTAGACGAGGCCCGTCTTTTCTGTGGGAAGCTCAAGTTTGTGGCCGTTTTACGCTCGGTGATATTTACGAAGAATTAAGAACGCACAATTTTGACAGCAACCTCAGTCGTTGTCGTCTGGGATCTTGGACTGTCGTGTTTTTTATTCCATTCTGTGTCGCTCGATCTTTGAAATTTGGCAAAACTTGAACCAGAGATTTTTGCTTCTTGTGTGACTGGAAAGGTGTCACCATTGCGACTGTGCGCACGCACTCATGACGGGTTATTTCGTTGCCTTGGAAGTGGACGAGGGAGGAAGAGCAACCCGACCTTGGGACGCCGTGGCGTTCTGATGAGCGTCGCCACACCGCCGACAGCGGCGTCTGTGACATGCGCGGCGTCAGAGGTCGGAGTGGCGGCGTCAGCGATGGGAGTGGCGGCGTCAGCGACAGGAGTGGCGACGTCAGCAGTGAAAGCGATGCCGTCTGCACTGAAAGCGATGACGCAAGCAGTGTGGGCACGGGTCTAGTCGTGACGCCATCGCCGCCGCCACGTAGCGATAACGTCACGTTCGGACGCGCCGCGATTGCGTCTGACGCTGATGAACAGGTAGATCTATCTGTACACACAGGGCCGTGGCGTCAGTGGACAATCGATTCTCTGCTATTATTGGTCAGCTGTAGCTCGAGAGGTGCGGCCAGCATTTCTCGGTTGTGAAATACTCGATTCTGTTGCCTTGTGTCTTTGAAGAGTTCAGTGGAAGATGAAAAGGTTGGTACTGAGTCAAGGTATTCTGTTGTGCAATGCGCGCGAGTTCTCTGCATGATGTTGAGCTCGCGGTGTTCGGTCGCTTTCAGACCCCCCCCCCCCCGCCGGGGAGAACCAACAGTTGGTTGCTTTACTGGAAGACGGGTGTGAAGCAACTGTTGGTTGCTTCCCCCTGGTTGGTTTGGGTGAAGCAGCGGTTACTGGCAGACAGGCAGCCATCGCCTGTTTGAACACGGGGACAATGCGTGCAGTACGGTGCCGCGGGCCCGTTGGTCTTTGATCTCTTGTTGCATGTTGTGTCTCCAGAACCACGTGATGCTGACGTCACTTCCGGAACCGGACCCCACAGACAAGACGACTGAAGAAGTGGAATCAAAAGGTCTGTGGTGGGCAAAACGTCTCAATTTCGCTGTTGGTAATCTTGTCTTTGTTCTTCTGCTTTGTAGATGAGCAGTATCTCTTCGCGCGGTCCTTCGTCCAATGAGAACGACAGTCGCGCAGCGCCGGGGGCGGGCGGCGCGGGGCGCAACTCCCGCTCCGGCGGCGGCGGAGGCGGGACGGGGTCCACGGGCGGCGGCGGGTCGAGCGGCGGCGGCGGCGGCGGCGGCGGAGGGGACGACTCCCCGCCGCCGTCCCCCTCCGCCTCGTCGGACCGAGGCTCGAAGGCGTGCTGCTTCTGCTGGTGCTGCTGTTGCAGCTGTAGCTGGTGAGTACTACTTGCTTTATATTCCAGAGGCGGAGCCAGAAAGAGAGGTTCTGGACCCTGAAGGTGAATTTATACAGAGCTGCAGCAAGCTTGTTGCGTTCTGCGTTTTGCAGCAAAATGTTGGGTGGCATCAAAATTTAACATGATGCCCAATCTGCCACAGGTAGCTTGCCACAGATAATCGATGGAATCCGATTCTTGATGCGGAAACAGGTGTTAATGATGCCGAAAAACACATGACGCATCTCCATATGAATTCAGCATTACTCCTCAAGAGAAGTGATCTCGGCCCGCCGTATTATCTGGAATCACCAGGCGTACGCTTGGTGTGTCTCCGTTCAGGATGAAACCGAATCATGGGAGCTGAGGCCTGTTGACCCAACTCTGAACCCGCCTCTGGGTGCTTCTTATTGTTTTGTGAATTGTGTGAGCTGGTTTTGTCTGTCGAGCGCTGGCGTTTTTGTGTTTACCGGACATAGGACAGTGGAACATGCAGGATCAACGTCACCCGTATCCACGAATACTTCTGTGTGCGTGTGTATTTGTAGGTATGCGTGCTTTTCTCTGGTTTCACCACGTCAGAGCGTTGGAACAATTTCCATTTGTTATACAGAGGTTGAGGGTCAGATCCATGCCCAACACAGGTCCGCATTTGTCTGTTGGTCCTTTGGTTTTCACATACGAGTACATGTGTTAGATGTTTCGCGCACATGTAGATACTCTTATCTCTCAGCGTGTCGGAATCTCACTCACGAATCGCGATTCCGCAGTGTGTACCGTGGAAGGGAACTGGTCCGTGGGATTTCAGTTCAGAAACATGATGAAGAAAGCGTCAAGTACTCAAGCATAAAAGGAGAGAACTCCAGAGAGCGACAACGTGCGATGGCGATTCGGAAAGAGGGGACCAGGCGAGAGGAGCATGCAGTCAGAACTTCTCACTGTTCGGCGAGTGATCCGACAATTTTCAACACGCCAGTGAAGAGCAAAGCTGCCGGGAACATCCGCGTTGAAACATAACACTCGACCTGCTTTCTTTTGTCCAGTCATCAAACTCAAAATCCCCCAATTTGATGTGTTTGGACTGGTCCCTGTGGTTCTGGCGCCGACACAGAGACCATCTGTGAAGCGTTGCACGAGCGACGTGCACAGGACGAGCCAGGCGGGTCCAGGTTCTGGTGCGTCGTGCTTCTCAGTCAAATCCAGAGGTTCAGCAACGCTGATTTTTCACGTGTATGGTTGGTGCTCCCATTGCCAGATAGCTGCCCCAGATCGCCACATTTGCTCTGAATTTGCTCCCAGAACCAATGAAAAGTGACCATATGGTATCTGGTTCACCGATCTGTCAATTGGAGCAGGTTGCAAAAAAGGAACGGACGTGTTTGCTGAACCTCCGTATTGGTGGTGGGGTTGACCTTTGTCCGTGGGTGAGAGTTTTCGGAGTTGTCGGCTCGGAAGTTTCAGTCTCCTACGTACATGCGTCCACAGACTGCGAGGGATCCAGGGGGTGAGGGCTGAGCTCCGGATACCCTTGACAAGGAGGAAAATTACTCTCGTAAAATTTATGGCAGAAACCGTTGAAAATGTACTCCTCCCTTCTGGTGGTCGGGCACTCATTTTGAGTGGGGTCCCCTTCGGCCAAGTCCAACATCTGATTGGAGGGAGCTCCAGATAAAACTGTGCCTTCGGGATGAGTGTGTGGCAGGTACATCAGCACTGCACGGGTTCAGGCTCCAGCCACGTGTGTTCGCAGGGCCCACAGTAGGAGAAAGAAAGGCAAGGGACAGGGAGGGAGGAGATGTATTGGAAAACCATAAACACGTTGGCGGCGGGAGGGAGGAGGGGAGACCGGAGCCGCTGTGTCGAGCCCCGGGCTGCCGCGGCTGCTGCTGCCGGCGGGTGGGCGGGGCGGGCCGGCAGCGGGATACCGGCAGACGTCCCTCAGTCCTCCGCGGGAGACAAGACATCGGAAACGTGTACACAAGGCGTGGAGCCCAGGTTTGCATCGTGTCAATGGGGTTTTCGCACTGTCACTGTTGGCGTCAAAAAAGTTGACGCCGACATCTATCTGTTGACGTCAACGTAAAATTTGACACGTTACCCAAAAGAGAGTGTTGAAAAATTACCTGACGTCAGCCCTCACGACGTCAAAGTTTTGACGCCGCGTCGCCTGTGTGGAAACTCCATCACGTGTCCTGTGGACGCGTCAGTGGAGACGCGTTGTGAGGAAGAGGAGAACCATGGGATACGTCAGAGCTTTACGTCAACGTACACGGACACACGTGCGACTTGACCACGCAAAGGAAAGACGCACTGCCGTGGGTACGTGAGGTGTGAAACTGGTGTGAAAATCACATGGAAAGTTTTGTGGCGTTGAACCCAGGTTCACACTGCATCTCACGTACCCACGTCAGTGTGCGTGTGTGTGTTCGTGTGTGCGTTTGTGGCGCATGCGTCAAGCAAAACGCCCCATGTGTCAAGCAAAGGAGACTGTGTCGCAAGCGATGCTGCATCTTCCATCGCCTCACACCGTGTGACGCACCCACGCAATGAAACGTGATGGATCTCGTGGCTTTGTGTGCAAATGTTCCAGCGGTTCTGTAGGTCCGCGCACACACAGCCATGCAGATCTACGGGCTGGATTCACTCACACAGGGAGTGCTGCAGTGTTGTGCAGGCGGAGTGGACTGACCTGCGGTGAATAACCGACCACGCTCACGCATGCGTCTGGGTCTGCAGTCATGTGATTCTGAATGAGGAACCCTGGATATGAGCACCACGTGTGCGTCTCGTGATGATCATAAGGATCAATCACAGCTCATCTGATCATCTGCGTGATCGCGATCAATGCCTTCAGCACTCAGGACACACACACACGACACACGCACATACACACACACTGATGCACGCACACGCACACATACTGCCGCACACACACACACACACACACAGAGACTGACGCATGCACACACACAAACTGCACGCACGCACACACAAACTGCACACACAGAATCTGTACGACGTGTGTGTGCGTGGGTGAGGTGGAAGGACACAGGATCTCACACAGTGGTCTCTCTCCTCATCCCTGCCGGAGCAACACCCCGTGGGTGTCACATCGCGACTGTTGATGCAAATTTCTACGAGATCCACACAGACTGCATTTGCTGTGCAAGCACGGGTCACATCTTGGGTGGAGAGGTGTGTGACACCACACTGCTGACATTGAAAGGAATTCTTATATGTTTCTGGTGTGGCCTGAGGTAGGACAAGCGGGACAACTCCTCAGAGGAGTTCTTGTGCAGTGCACACTTCCTGCATGGATCCGCAGTTTGATGCGAAAAAGTGGCACGCAGTCTCAGGGTGTGGACAACGTTTCTTTTCTGTTGTTCCAAGTGCATGCTGATGCCAGACGGCACTGCCCTACGGAGACAAAGACGGGTGATTTCTTCAACAAGTGCACGGGTGGCAATTTCTTTGGAAGGTGTGTACAAGCATAAGTGCACTCCAGTAGTGTGCATCTGTGGTTGGAGGGTCAGTTGTTTCCCGGGGTCACAGAACAAACCCAACTAGCTCCTGGATCTGCCAACGTGCACACGCACGCTTGATTTGTACGTGTTGAAGATGGCAGTGAGAGTCAGGGCCGTGGGGTTGACCTCCAATGGGCCCTGGTCATGGCAGACCTGCACGCTGAGCACCAGGGACCCTGGACATTCAGATATGACCCACATAATCACGTGTTTATGGCGTATTCGGCAGAGTTTATGCTGCGTGCAGCTCCCAAGTAAGCTGAACAGGGAATCAGTGCTTGATCAAGCTGTTTTCATATTGGTGACGCGCGGGCGTTCTTTTGACGTCGGCGTCAAGATTTAACATTGGAAGCAAGGGTAGAGTTTTGACGTCAGACCCAATGTGATTCTGAGCCTGTCAGCGAGTTTTAGCCTGCGCTCGGTCACACGGCCACATCACGTGGTGGAGAATATGATGATGACGTCACATGACGTAAAATGCGTCCCAACGCCGGGGAAACGCCGCCGCAGTCTCCGAGCCACTGTGGAATGCATATGAGATCATGTTCAATGGAGGCTCAGGGTAAGAACCAGGCGTCCAGGCCCACTGGGTCCGCCCCTGACCCTGGTTTACATACAACCTGTCAACCCGGACCGGCTTCTTCGGGAGGCGTAGTTGTGTCGCATTAAAAATGGAGGCGGGAGCACTGGCCCTGTTCCGTGTTCTGTACGCGGAATGAGAGCAGGGGGACCGCAGGCGTCCGACCGGCAGAACGGAGAACCTGCGCCAATTGAGCATGGAGACTGGGTATGCGTGCATGTGTGTGCGTGTGTGGTGAGGAGGGGGCGCGGTTGGTGAATGACAGTGTGTGTGTGTGTGTGTTGTGTGTGTGTGTGTTCACAGCACCCATTGACTTGTGCAGGGATGCAGCACTTTTGAGTTGTGCAGGGACACAGCACCCATTGACTTGTGCAGGGATGTAGCACTTTTCACTTGTGCAGGGGTGCAACATATGTGACGCATAAACCTTGTGCGAGCCCAAACCCAACCTTCCGGTCACTGGAAATGATGGACCCAGGGTCTGCTCCGTGTGACTGTAGTTCCCCACCCACCCAAACCATGTGTTGATTTCTCTTGCAAATTTGGGGATTGATATTGAGACCCTAGAGGCTGGAGCATGGTTTAGGAGACTCTAGCTGAAGTTCATTCGGCTGCCTGAGGGTGTCCGGAGTGAGGTAGGTCTGTTTCACCCTGGATGCGTTATGCGTTGCGACAATCATCGCGCTCTGCGTCGTTGCTTGCCACACACAGGTCACGTGCACTGACTCGTGGAGGTAAGGAGCATGACGCACCCAGTGTGAAGACAGACCTCATTGTTGCCATGCCGGCAGCAGAGCTGGACTGTCGGAATCGGACTCCTTTATGACCCAATAGGGGGATCCATACAACGGACGCTCATGATTGCTATTCCATTGACCCGTCCGCATGGGCAGTGATGCAGTGCCTGGGAAAGGAGACGGGGCTCGGGCCAATAGACCAAGCCTTGCCAATGGAGAGATAAATCTGGTTCTGCAGGCCGGGTTCCAGCTGGATGCGTTGTTGCATCTCCGTTCAGCGGTGTCACACGTCATGTCACGTGGCTCGAGTGACACAACGTGACGCGACGCAGCGCAAGAGACGTGACGCATCTAGTGTGAGCCCTCAGACCCTAGTTCTCCCTGTGTGTGTGTGTGTGTGTGTGTGTGTGTGTGTGTGTGAGTGTGTGTGCGTGTGTGTGTGGGTCTGCAGCCCCTGGATACACCAGCTGGTGCGAGTCCGTCCGGTAACGACCCCGTGACGTGATGAACGTCCATCTCCCTCCCGAATCTCCTGCTGCTGTGGCCGCTGTACCAATTCACTGCACCAGATAAACACTGGCGTTGTGCTCGCTTGGGGCTATTTCACCCCGGCTGCGTCAGTTCCACGCTGTACTCACGCTCGTCCAGCAGATGGAGCAGGCAGTGACGTCACGCGTCAGAGAAAATCACGTACGTGGGAAATGACGTCACGACGCAGCGTCCATGGGCGTGAACAGTGACGCAAGGCAGGACGCATCCTGTGTGAAACGTTCAGGCGTTGCTGGAGGGGGAGCGTACACGGTGCGTCTCTGTTCCTCCGTTTCCAAGCGACGCCGTGGCGCCCACCGAAGCCAGCAGATTTGGACGTGGCGCACGATTCGATCAGAGCGCTGGCTTTTGGTGCTGCAAACCTCCCTGTTCTCTGGCGGTGCAACTTGTAGTGCTGGAGATGAGATGCATTTCCAATGCAATGAACGCGTTCGTACATCGTGCCCTACGCACCCTGTGCACTCGACCTTTTCCGTGTCTGCGCACTCCACCTGTTTGGTTGGGGTACGGCCTTGCTTCCAGGGTACAACAAACGAACACGCCCAAACTCTTGACATCCATGCCGGAACCGACAAACGAGCGCGTCCATACGTGTGCGTTGCTTGTTTCTCAGCGTGCGTTCACAGGACGCTGGATGAACCTCAGGCGACGTTCACAAGTCAACGGGCCCTGCAGAAAACTGGACACAAAGTCAAACGGTATTCACACGGGCACTGTTGGCGTCAGAAAAGTTGACGTCGAAGTCAAAATTTTTGACATGGGAGGACGTCAAAAATGGTACAGTCCATTCCTGACGTCAACCCTCGTGACGTCAAAAACGTTTGACGGGCGTCACCAGTGTGAAAACCACTTCAGTGTCCGGAAACCAACAAGTGCAGGGTCACAACACGTGACGCGTCGGGTGTGTGATTGGCCTTTCTGCACCCAATTGAGCAGCTGCGCACACTCGTGCGCTGGTTCATTTTTGATGAGCTGGTTCCACCAGCGGAGGGGCTGCACGTGCGCGCTGGTCCCAGCAAGTTTCATGCTGCGTGAAATCCTCATTATCGCCCGTAAAGTTTCGTATGTTCGCTCCAAAGCACGCCTGGGAGAGACCGTTGGGTGTGAACGGAACTGAACGAACAGGTGCATGGGTGCGTGCGTGCAGCCTCCTCTCAGTCTGGTTCACTCAGGAATCTTCACTCGTTGACTTTTGTTGCAAACAGACGTGGCCCTGCGTGTCTCTTCGTGGAGTAAAAGCCATGACGATGCATCCTGAAAGATTTGACCTTTCTTCATGGAAGTGTCCGGGGGCAAATCAAAGGGGTTTGGCTCAGGGGGCGGGTTGATGGGGCGGGGGGGGGGTGAACACCAGTGAGGTGGGGTGCGACCGAACTTGGCAAGTTTCGCACGCCAAAGGGAAATCCAAACTTTGCAACTGCCAATAAAAACAAGACTTTTACATGAGTGTAACTGTGTGTGTGTGTGTGTGTGTGTGTGTGTGTGTGTGTGTGCGTATGTGCGTGCATGTGTGTGTGTGGTGTGTGTTCGGGAGGTAGGGGCGGCCCGGTATCACTGGGTCTGAGCGTGACGTGCCCCAGTGTTCGTTTCTCCAGTCGGAGTGATAAGAACCAGCCAACCCCACGTAGAAACAGGTTGTTGAACCTGCGCACTTCTCCGGAGGAAGTAAACCCGATTTGTGTAAATACTAACTCGGGTACTGAGTGATTTAGAGCACTAACGAATCGGCTGCTGATAGAACCCAGGGCCAGCCGTGACTCAAGTACAACGGCCGGGGTACTTGTTGGGTTCGGGCGGGGTGGGCGTGTGCAGCCGGGCTCGATCAGGCCGGGTTCACGTAGAGTGCGTCAGGGGGTTTTCACATTGGGTGACGCGCGGGCATTTTTTTGGGCTGACGTCAAAAATTCCACCATTGGATTCAATGTTAAATTTTGACACCCACGTCAAGAAAACGACCGCGCGTCACCAACGTGAAAACGGCTTCACGCGTCGAGACGCTACGCGGAGGAAACGGCGGCGTCCAGAAACAGGTCCCGGATGTGGTCAGGGGGCGACTCCCCCCGGGGATGGGGGCGACCCCCAATCAGTTTCACAATTCTCGTGCAATACTGCTGGGTTCGCAGAGATTGCAACACGCGTGTTTTTTCATACGCAACAGCGACAGAAAATTTTATTCTGAGACGCAAAAACTACCCAGTTGTTTTCAGCGAAAAAATCTCAGTTTTTCACTGCCGATTAAAATTCACGTTTATTCCGATGTTATCGGAGGAAATGTTCGTCAGCCGTCTGAATCAAAGCCGTGATCTCCGACTCGATCTGGGCTTATTGCGTCGACTGCAGGTGCATCGTGCGACGCCAGGGCTCAGGCAAATGGCGAGGTTCAGCAAACACGGCCGCTGGGTTGCTACGTCCGGTGGTTGACGTCAGCGATGGGTGGAGGTGGGAACCATTTGCCTCAAGAGCTAATGCAAATTTCCACAAAAGGAATTGAGACACAACACAGACACCTCTTCAGGCAGGAAAGAGCGGATGAATACGTGTGTCGTGATTTTCCCACGGATTACACGTCCAGTGTTGATGCGTTGACGTCAGCCACGCCCTCTCTGCTCTCTGCGACTCAGTGTGAGTCAGTCGGGCAACAGCGCTCCTTGCACTGGATGGTGTGGTGGTTGTGCGCTATTGATGACCAACGCCTGCTGGTCAAACACCAGGATCCAGAGTTGGATTCAGGGACAGGAGGTCATGATCCTGATGAGAGTTCATCCACGCATTCAAAACGCGTTCCATGCTATGCCTCTTGACACACAGAAAGAGGGGTGTGCGAATGTGTTTTGCTGGTGTCAAGGCCCTTGGAACTTTTGGGACCCTGGATAGGACCTTCAGGACCCTGCGACCCTGGGACCCTGGATCGGACCTCTGGAAGCCTGGCAATCCTGCTTGGAGCCTGCGGGACCCTGGTTCCCCAAGATTGGACCTATGAGACCCTGGGACCCCAGGGCCCTAGATCCGATTTTCGGGACCCTGGTTCCCCTGGCTGCACCCCGTGGCTGGTTCCCCTGGCTGCACCCCGTGGCTGGTTCCCCTGGCTGCACCCCGTGGCTGGTTCCCCTGGCTGCACCCCCTGGCTGGTTCCCCTGGCTGCACCCCGTGGCTGGTTCCCCTGGCTGCACCCCGTGGCTCGGCGCCCTGGCTCCTCCGCCCGCTGACACAGATGTCGGACACGCGGCGGTGGCGTGCTCGCAGGAAATATTCATCGTCAGGGCCGGGCAGATGAGACGAGGCCCGGAGCGCTGAGTGACAAGTGCTCATTGTGCGAGAAGGCAGCTGCGGGAGGTGCGCACGCGCATCAGAGAGCACCGCCGTCCCTGCAGCGTTGAGCACAGGGGTGCACCGCCATCCCAGCAGCGGGGACACTGGGGTGTAGCGCCTTCCCTGAAGTGTGGGACATGCGTGTGTGGCACAGTCCCTGCAGTGTGGGGCACTGGGGTGTAACGCCGTCCCTGCAGCGTTGAGCACCGGGGTGTAACGCCGTCCCTGAAGTGTGGGGCATGAGGGTGCATCACCGTCCCTGCAGTGTGGGACACACACCACCGTTCATGCAGTACGGGGAACCAGGGTGTAACGCCGTCCCTCTAGCGGGGGACATGGGTGTGTAGCACCGTCCCTGCAGTGTGGGTCACGGGGGTGTAGCTCCGTCCTTGTGACGAGGGACAGTCGAGTCTTGTTCATTGCGATTTCTCAAAGATCAAGCCCGACCCCTGGTGCCCTGTTCGTATTGCGGGGTTGATGCCCCCCAATGGTGAAAACCAGCAGTCCCGCGCTGCAAGGATGGCGCTGAAATCTGACTGTCTGTCCGACCCTGCGGGGACGGCGCTGCAGCCATGGCGTATAAAAACGGCTTCACACGAATGGTTATGCATAGAGATGAGCGAGTGGTGATGCTGCATTCGTCCGCCTGGCAACAGGTGCAGGGAGCGCACGGAAAAACTACCCGGGACTGAACGCGCGAGAAAACAACACAGATTCGTTTCAACGCGAGCGTGTGTCCACGATCCTGTGGTAGGAACGCATCAGGGAGGTTCCGCAAAATCAAAAACGTGGACGTAGACGTGAACGTAGACATAGAATCCCACCCTGTGGGATCTTTGACATCATACAATGTGTGCATCCAAAGCAGTAAATCTCCTGCATTTTTGGTTTTGCCTGTTTGTTTTCTTTTTGTTTTGATAAATTCCAGATTCTACCCCAACGTTCACGCGTACGCCTACGTTTTTAATTTGCGGAACCTCCCTATTGTGCGAGTTGAGGCCGAGATTACTGGGTGCGTCACGCGTTGCGAGTGTCCCTGCGCAAAATCGTGCTGCGTCAACGCAGAGAGGTGCAACGCGCGGTGCGTCCAGCGTGAACCAGGCCTGAACCCACATTGCTACAGGTTCTTCAACAGTGAACGCACGCCGAGAGGAGGGAGGCCGTGGCTACAGGAAGCTGCTCTGCTCTGTCTCCCATAGACCCGTGGGTCACTGACTCACTCACACACACGCTGCGCGCAACAGGTGAACTGGATATGATCCACCCAAATCCCGTGGGATATAGAGCGGGACAGGAGCTCAGCGCTGGAGGGAGGACGGGCCGTGATACCGTCGCACGGTGACGTATGAATCAGTCTGACTTCGGGTCAGGGATGCAGGGTTTGCCTCACGAACATAACACGTTGCAAAATCTGACTCCCGCTTGAAGAAGTGCTTCGTTGGAAAAACAATCCTCAAAACAACAGCAGCAACAACCGCAACAGCACATGTTGCAGCCACCGAATCATCGACAGCAACAACAGCTCTTGTCGTCTCAGCAACAACAGCGACAACAATAGCAGCAGCAACAACAACGACAACAGCAGCAACAGCTCTGGCAGCAACAACCGCAACATCAACGGTGGTTTGGAGTCTGCATGTACTGGATGCACTTTGCGACGACTGCGGTGCAGAAACAGCAGAACTTTGAGAACTTAGTCACGTGTTTCTCGGGCTGACTCCACTTCCGGCCCAGACCCGGCTCCAGGCCCTGGGGTGAAGCGAACCCAAAGGCCCCAGGATCCCTGGCGCAGCAGACACCAGGCCCAGGATTCTTGGTCCCGGTGGTTGAGACCAAGAGCCGCGGCACAGCGGACCTCAGGGCCCCGGCTCAGGCCCCAGCGTCCCCGGCGCTTCAGACCGTAGATCCCCGGCGCCATGGGCCTCGGGCCCTCCTCCTCCTGCGCCTTCCTGCAGGTGGAAGTCAGCGACGGCTCCGAAACGAATGGGCAGTGCGGGGGCGGCGGGCCACGCAGCGGCGGGGGCGGGAGCGTGTCCCCCGTCACCCCGTCCGGAGTGGCCCCGGCCCTGCGGGGAGGGGAGGCCCGGGCTCCGGGGGCGGGGGCGCCGGGCCGCGGCGGGGAGGCCTCGGCCGCCCCGGAGGACTCGGACTCGGACACGCAGCCCGACCCGCCCTTCCTGCTGCAGGAGCAGTGGCTGACGGACGTGTGCGGCGTGCCTCGTAGACGGTAGGTTTCCATCGCGATGCCATACTGACCTCTTTGCATGATGTTCAATTACCGACTGAACGATCCGTACAGTACGGCGAGCATTTTTTCGCGCGCGCGTTTCAGCGTTCAGTCAGTTGCGTGATGGTGAAGTTACTTGAAGCTTCCGCAACATATACAGGGTTGTGGTCCACCTGGCACCACGTGGATACGTCGTGTGCTTTACACGTCCTTATAAGCCAGAGGTACGGCGTTCATACACAGGGAAACAACGCAGGACGCAGTCGGTGTGCAACAGGCCCTACAGAAACAGCGCACTCTGCACCTGAGACCCGGTGCAACGAAGTGATCAGACAGCGAAACCAGGAGGCCCGGGGTCAGGGCCTGTGCGGAGGGTCAGGCAGGTCTGACCACAGGCTCTTTACCCGTTGTTCGTCCTCATTTTACACACATTGATATCAGTTGTTACTGCCACTCAGAGATTGTTCATCCTGTGTCACCTGAAATGGCCAGACACCCTCGTGTCTCCTCATTTGGGGTGTCTGGCCAATTCGTTACACCGAGCACTGCGCATGCCGTTCACGTTTCGCACCAGAGGCGTCTGTGTTCAGAGGTTCATGCTCAAGTCAATGAGCCCTGCGTTGTCTCTTGCTCTACCGACACAGCGCACACAGAGATGTACATGACCTGTGTGAACCAAGGGTTTTTGGTGATTTGCGCCGGGTACCGGTCTATAGCGGAAGCACTGCGTGCGGGCATCATCTTCCCAAAGTATGTGCAAAGCAGTTTCTCTGTAAAAATGGTGCTCAATTGTGTTCATATTTGGTCTGTAAATTTGTTCTTGGTCAAGGACAAGGCACCAGGAAGGAAATTGATCAAAATGACCTCCTTGTGATTTGGCAGTGTTCCAATTTCTCTGGGATTAAAAATTGACTTTGAGGTGCAAATCACGCGAGTTCCATGGAACTATTTTTTGTGCTTCGGGTATTTGTCGGACCAGCTCAGCATCCCCGCAGACCACAGCGGAGTCGGAACTTTACAGTGCCAGCTATCCACAATCCAGGTCAAGCAGCACATGGCAGATTGGGGAGAAGAAAGAACACACGGATGTCGTTCGTATGAAATGACCAGACACCCCACTGCAGGGCGCACTTCGGGCACACATCAAGCCTCCCTGTGCCAACCTGGACGCCTGAGGTCCGGGCAAAGCTAGCCTGTGGCGAGACCTGCCTGTGGCCGAGGCCTGGAGCCCAGGATCACGCCTTACTGTTTACAAACCTGGGATGGCCAAACACCTGTGTGTGGAAAAACCTGCGCCTCTGCATTCTCCCCAAAAGTCCATGTGCACTCCAAGAACAACAAGTCAGTACTTCCTGTGGACGGATGAGGGTGCTGACCGCTACACGGGTCTTGTATGGCTGGTCTACCTTGCAACCAAGCTTGACAACAATGCTTCTGTATAGTGGGACTTAGGAACCTGGTACTGCAACGGCGCGCCTTGGGAGTTGGGCCCCTTTGACCACACCCTGGATCCACCTTGTGCAGCCTCTCCGTAAGTACGGCTCTCACAGTGCAAAACAGCAACTTTAGAGCCGTTAGGAAGTTTACGATGCCCTCCCGTATCTTAACACCGAATCTCGGTGGTACGGAAGTGCCTGTTTATAGGTTGCTGGGTGTTGGGGTTGCGGTGCATAAGCACAAACTACTGACAAGAGGCTGTGCCCATTGGCGAATCCAGCGAAGGGGTGGAGGTCTGGCCCCCTGACACCAAGAAAAAATGCTTTTGCCCTGTGTTGCGGGTTTGCAAAATTTGCTTTGTTTTCAAAGTTGAAATCGACGCTTGCAAGAAATTCGGGTCCCGTTGATGACCAAATCTTAGGTCTGCGCTGGTTCCACCTTTCTGGTACTCACCACAAAAGACAGCAGTTGTCCAACCCTTGTGCAAAACCTGATTTCAAACTTGCCCACTTCAAAATGCTGTCTGCGTCACAGACATGGACCTGTGGACAAACAACAAACAAGGTGTTTTATTTGTCTCTTCCAATTCCAGCAAGCTTGAGGTAAAAAGTCGTCCACACATTTTGGGGCAGGAGTTGGGCGGGTACACACACACACACACACTCACACTCACACACACACGCACGCACGCACACACACACACACACACACACACACACACACACACACACACACAGAGCTGTGTTGGGTCTGGCTCGCCCAGACGGGGCTGATTCACAACTGCGCTGTGAGCCTGCAGAGGAGGAGGAAGAGCGCATCAAAAATACATGGCGTATTTGACGGCGCTGCCGCAGAACACACAGCGCCTCCGCGGGCGCGAACGATGCCTCCCGACGGGCGGGTCCGCACCACGGGCGGATCCAGGGGACGCCTCCAGAGGGGTGGGTGGGCGGGGGCCTGGGAGGCCTGGCGTCTACTGCAAAAAATTTGATTGACATGGTCAATGAGAATAATGTGTGGCAGTGGTGCAAAACTTGTGGGTGTGTAAGTGTGTGTGGTGTGGGGGCCCAAAATAATTTTCCCAGGGGTTCCAGGGTACATCTGGGGGACCACAGTGCCCTAAGGGTGGGGCGGCGGAATGTCGGGGGCTCCGCCCCTGGGGACGCGCGCGCACACTGACGGGGGAACCTGATCCTTCCACGCCGCTGTTTGTCCCGCACTGTGAAGGTCGATTGACGACAGGGAGTCGATACAACGGGCTGTGTACCGGAGCCTCACCGGGAGCGTCGGGCGGTGTGTCCCCCGTACGAGTCAATGGACGCTGCGTCGCTTGGCCTACCCGTGCGGAGTTGACTGGTGTGAAGGTGTCCGTGGACGAGAAGAGTGTGGCGGCAACACGCGTGGGGAGTGTGGTGCTGAGGCGCGATCGGGAACTCATGCCTGTGTGGGACACGCGCGCAGAATCGTGCGCATGCGCACTGGAGCGTGCGCCGCTACGTGTAGACTCACACGCACGCACAAGAAGAACAAGGTTCAAAACAGGAGGTCTTTGCCCTTTACACTTACTTTCACAGGCAATCGTGTGATGGTTTGATCCACCTCAAGGCTTCCACGGGAACTTTTGTTTTGTGCTGGATTGTCCAAGTGGCTGGAACCAGGAATATCTCAGTGAACATTCCGCAGTGAGAGTGGCCAGGGGCGAAACCAGGGAAAGGCCCCTGTGTATGGACACGTGTTCCAGTGACGTCAGGCGAGAACTGCACTGTTTGAACACATGTGCGCGATGACTGTTGACACCATTGTCTTGGATCATTGTCATGGAAACAGAGATGCTTCTGGATTCGAACTCTGACTGAAATCTGTTGAGGCTGTCGCTTAACCACCGCGCCACTTGGCGTGAGATGGAGCTGGAGATGGTGGACGTCTCGGGTGTGGAGCTGCGGATGGAGGAGACGGAGGGGACGGCGCATGCGCGGAGCGCGAGGCCCGCTCCGGGGCGGGGGAGCCTGTACACGTGGCTCCGGGGAGCGTGCAGGGTCATCTCAAAAAGGTGAGAGAGAGAGAGAGAGCGAAGACGGAGACCGTGCGGGGGGGGGGGGGGGAGGGCGGGGGGGGGGCGGGAGGAGAG
>JAAUXT010008102.1_pt1 | contig 17299 bp, 18 predicted proteins | sample 7278171 | NCBI WGS metagenome assembly JAAUXT01 (sample SAMN14350112, study PRJNA611818) | marine sediment metagenome | isolation source: surface marine sediment (1.8m) | place: French Polynesia: Moorea | collected 2018-08
AGTTCAGCCAACTCAGCCAACTTTACCCCATTTCAAGTGATCTTAGATTGGTCTTGACTAGTTTTACAAAAGGTTGTATTGCTCTGGAAGGAAGATTGTGTCCTACTCTTTATTATTCCCTTGGGATTTGAAAAAATTCACACCCAAACTACCAGAAACGCCACCCAATCGGGTACTTAAATTTCTTGCCTCGTAAATACCTTGGACACACCACGTACCACATACCACGAGAAGGTACAGCTGGTAAAGGTGGACTTGTTCAGTGTGGATGTGGGCCTCTCTGCAGACCGTCAAAACGTAGCGTGCAATACACTTGAACTGACACAAGGCTCAAGTGCCGTCCCAACGCCCAGATAACCAGCGTCCCACACAAGGAGAATGGCCATATTGTAGGCCCGTCACAGCTCATTCAGGTATTCAGTGTGGAACTGGGCCTCCCTGCGTGGATCCTTCACAGCCTGGAGGCGCCGCAGACCTGTGTGCTGCAGCATTGCGACCCACGGCACGTGCCGCCGTCGGGGACCAGTCGAGCGGTGGACGGAATAACGCGCTGATCGCTTCGTCCCCGGCCCGAGGCCCATTGACGTGGTCGCCACCTCTGGTCAGACGGCGTTGTGATTGGTTCTCGTGGTTGCGCGTGCGCATGCGCTGTTCGTCATGTCCTCATGCGGCGTCAAGCACAAACGCAGTGGCGGCAAATGACGGTCTCTGCTGCGGTGCGTCTGGGCGCCGCGAGGGGAGGTCGGGTTGGTTCGGTCATCGAAGAGTTCAGCATTGCGCATTGACATCTGGGGGTCCCAGGGTCAAGGTGATTGGCCAAACCTTGTGGTGGGCATGCCAACAAAATACAGCCTTGAAAAAGTTCGGTTGAAGGAAGGTGAGGGTGAAGGTGAATTGGACTGTTGTGCCGTGGGTTCGGACACCCAGACCCCGTCGCCCAGTTGACCGCTGAAGAGGCCCAGGTTCAGTGTCGGGCAATGAGCCCAGGTCGTAGGTCCAGGATCAAGATCATGGGGACCAACCCCCAACCCCCCTGATCTGCTGAGGAGGGTCATCACTGTGACGGAGACCACAAAGAATGGAGGTTTTCAGCCCGGGCCGCCTGGCCTCTGGTTCACGGCGCATTGCGCTTCGCCCTCATTTGTTTTCATTATCGCCCGCCTCGCCCCGAAGCCGTTTGGTGGGTCAAGGCGGCAGTTCCGTCAAACGTCTCCGAGTTTAGCTTCACTTAGGATGCACCGTGTGTTCCGTCCCTGTGCGAGTCAGTGGGCGACAGACTGACGCAGGTCCTATTCACTTGTACAGGGACGCGTCACGTGACGCACCCGGGGAGACCCGAGGCGTGTGGAGTGTAATCTACGCGTCCCCAGGGGAGGATACATCGAGCGAGCCGCGTCCCTGCGTTTACCGCCCTGCTGCTGGCGGTACCCGTGGAACAGACGGAGTCCAGACAGATAGAAGATGATGCCCCGCTGGGGCTGAAGGGAGGTGTAGGGGAAGGCGCTCGACTCCAGTTGGCAGGGGGCGACAGGGGGCTCCGGACCCACGGAGAAATGGAAAAGGGCTGGAAGGGTTGGGCACTGGCTCAGCCCGATGTTGCCCATGACCCCGAACCTGATTCTGGATCCAGAGCTTGAATGTTTCTGGGGATTTCCATTGTGTGTGTGTGTGTGTGTGTGTGTGTGTGTGTGTGGTGACGTGTGCATGTGGGTGTGCGGTCACCGTGATTGTATGCGTGTGTGTTTGCGGCTGTGTACCTGTCAGACTGTTCCATGTAGATACTGATGGCTCTGGATTTTGGTGAACCAGTGGGGAGGTTGAAAGCCCTGCACCCAGGGTCACTGTGGTTACGAGTGTCACTTCAGTTACCATGGCAATCAGGACGTGGTCATAAAAAGACCCATGTGGACAGGCTTTGTCATGTCAAATGCGCTTTCCGAGCTCACCACAGCAGAAAAGCAGACTGTACATCTCCTGACCTGACATACACTGAGAGCGCCTGTCACCCAGCGGCGCGGTTTCCTCCGTCTCATCCCTCATATCCACATCAGTGTCCCCCGGCGGCCGGGTTCACACCTGATGCGGCGTGGGATATACGAGGATCTATCAAGTCAAAGTAACAATGATCATGTCTCGCCCACTCGCGATGAAGCGTCCAGCTTGTGAAATTTTTGTGGCACACAAAGAACGTGATCGTCCGTGTCCAATTGCTGATCATGATAATTGTCACCATGACTGTAGATCCTCGTACTGCGTCAACTCAGGGTCCAGGGACCATTGACTTGTTGGTGGGTTGGGTTGGTTGCGTGGTTTGCAATGGATGACCTGCTTTGGCCATCAGCGTTGTCATGCACAAAACACGCCATACAGCTTCCTGCCAAGACGCACCCAAGAAAAGACGCAACCAACATTTGGTCCTGTAATCGATTTCCAACTTCAAAATTGAAGTGGAAAATTCAAATCCACGAGAAAATTAACCCCTTCGTTTTCGCTCAATTTAGGGGCGAGACGATGTATCAAGAACACGGAACTGTGTGGTGAGCACTCCGTCTGCACATGGCTGGCACACCCAGTATGAAGCACGCCTTGGGTCACCCAGAGCGTTTTGACGAAGATGGATGTTTCGCGGCCCGCATGCTTCATGCAGGAAACAGCGCGGGGAGAGCAGAGGAAACACGTGTATTCTGGAGCAATAATAACGGCCCCGAGGACCCGTGCGATGTGTGTGTGTGTGTGTGTGTGTGTGTGTCTGTGTCTGTGTCTGTGTCTGTGTGTGTGTGCTGATGCTGTGGTGGATCCAGGATCGGGACAGGGTGGGGGAGGCAACCCCGGTCTTGACCGGAGGCTCATGTTTGGTCAAGGTTGGTAAATGTGTGTTGTCTGTGTACTGATGCTGTCGCGGAGCCAGGATCACGATAGGAGGGGGCAACCTCGAGACCATGCGTCCAACCCTTGGAGACTCAAAATTTTAGGCTTTTCATTGGCTTTTCCAGGTCCCAAAATTTCTGGGGTGACATTTCCAGAGTTTTGTGGGTTGCACTTTTGCATTTTCTTTTTGCATTGCAGCACCATTTAGGCCTGTGATGGTTCAACCCAGAAGAACCCATGAACCCTATAAAAATGCATACTTTTGCAAACTCAGAAACTTGGGAAGCAAAAAGAACACGCCCAGTGTGTCGGGAACGAACCTCGCACACCCGAATTCGCACACTCTGGCGTTTTGTGGGGTTGTTGGAGCCCTGCAACACACACGTAGCTGCCTCCGCCCCCCCCCCCCCTGGGTGATGCGTCGCCCGTGGCGTCCCTCATGTGGTTGACGTTCCCCGTGACAAACGGCTTCTGTCGCCGCCGTCTCCCGTCGCTGTCGGCGATATGAGAGTTTTGCGGCGGGAACGAAGGCAATGTTTCACGACTCGCGTTTCCTGTCAATTTGGTTTTGTGTCATCTGAGCCGTGTGAATCCTGTGAAATGAAAAAGTCCCAGTAGAATGAATGAGGTTTTGAGATTGGGCTGGTGTCAGGGCTCTTTGAGGCCTCAGTTTTGCCAGTTCTGTGCGCCCCCTCAGGCCTTGTAAAACTGCAGGCATATACAGTTCTGTGAAATCTCATGTCTCTGGCAGAACTGGTCTTGCGAGGCCCCAGTTATGCGAGGTCTGACACAACTGGACCAGTGGTTCTGTGAGACCAGGCCTTACAAACATACCAGTTGACCCAGTTCTGTGAGACCATGGGTGCTGTGAGGCCTCCTGTCTGGTTCAGATCTGAAGTCTCACAGAATCAGTGATGGGTCCACTTCTGTGAGGTCTCGGGTCTCACACAGAGGTTTCGTAGAACCTTTGCACTGGTCAGTCAGATTTTACTGGATATGTGCCTCTGTGGCTCTGGTTCCTGCGTCGACCACGCGACGCAGCGCCCATTGTCAAGTTGCACGATGTTTGGAATGCTCGTCACCAGTAAAAGGTGTTTGAAGAAGCACATTCAGGCGTAGGTCCTGCAATGGAAGAGTGAAGTCTCCGATAGGGGCCCTAAGCCCTGGGGGTGTGATTCTCAGGCGAGACGCCCCCCTGGTCGGCAACACAAATTGACACAAGAAGCCAACGGGTAGAAAATCTACCCTCACACAGGCGCCACCTGACAGCTTTTCCAGCACAAAAAACATGAAGCGACGTTCTCAGCGACTGAAAAGAGCAAATCACGTCACAAACATGAAAGTCTCGGGAAAAGAATAATTTGTTGTGGCTTCCAAATGAAAGGCGCGGAAACACAAAGGAATGAGAGGCTTTGTTTCTGCCTGTCATTGTCTCTGTGTGCTGCGGCTGCGCACCTGTGTGGAGATGCCAAGTCAAGAAGCTGCGGAGATACGAGGAAAACATGCAAGAAGAGGCCTCCCGCCTCCTTCAGAACTGCAGAACTTTCGCGCTACAGTTGCTGTTGAAGATTGTGAGCTCTTTTTGGAGAATTCACACCATATACGTCCACAAACGTGTGGTGTCATAGTTGGCTTGTTGTTACGTTCGGGCTGTGGTGGGGGTGGGGGGGCGGCGGCCAGTGGCGGTGAAGTGTCTTGACCAGTACAAATTGTGTTGGAGCCAACGGGTGGTACAGTGTGGCGGACAGAAAGGTGCGGGTCAAATTACTTTCCTTGTGCTGTGTGCCCCCCCTGTCTGGTTGGGACAAAGAGGAATCTGGACGCACCCACTGTGACCACGGTACATGGTAGACAATAGTGTGCGTTGCAGCACCCACCGTGCACCCGGTGGACATCTGTGGGTCCCGCACACTGGAGCCAGTGCGTGGGACAACGCCCACAGTGGGGCGGGGAGGACTGTGTTGGGGTGAAGTGACTGTCCTCGTGCTGTGTGACCCCACTGGGATGAACAAGATGAGTCTGGATCCCATGCTGCGCTTACCGTGAACCTGGTCACCATGGGGACGAGTCTGGACGCACCCACTGTGAACCTGGTAACCATGGGAAACGACAATCTGTGGGTTCCTGAGGTTTCTGCAGAGACTCGAGTCGCCTCGGGATGAGTTTCCTTTGTGTGCTGTTCTCGTGGGGAGGAGGAGTCGCCCGAAACCTAATTAAAATCCGAAATTAACGTTCCCTCTAGAGCCTCACGTGGGGCTCGAGGGAAATTAGGGCGACGGCGTCTCCCACAGACCTGGGGACCTGTGCGTCTCCCACAGACCTGGGGACCTGGGCATCTCCCACAGACCTGGGGACCTGGGCATCTCCCACAGACCTGGGGACCTGGGCGTCTCCCACAGACCTGGGGACCTGGGCATCTCCCACAGACCCGGGGACCTGGGCGTCTCCCACAGACCCGGGGACCTGGGTGTCTCCCACAGACCTGGGGGCCTGGGCATCTCCCACAGACCCGGGGACCTGGGCATCTCCCACAGACCCGAGGACCTGGGCGTCTCCCACAGACCCGGGGACCTGGGCGTCTCCCACAGACCCGGGGACCTGGGCAGCTGTTTTCCAAACAGGAAACGCTGGTCCGTCCCGAGACCTCCCGGGAAGCTACAGTGAAAGGGTTTTCACGCATGCGGCGTGGCGTCAAAATTTTGACGTCGTGAGGGCTGACGTCAGGAATGGAGTGAACCATTTTTTGACACTCTCCATTGGGTGCCAGTTAAATTTGACATCGACGTCAAAATTCTGCTGCCAGCATCAACTTGTTTGACGCTGACAGCGCCTGTGTGAAAACCCCTTGACCTGTACGCTGGAGAGATGCCTTTGCACGATTCAACAGGGAATTGAAGCAGTATCTTCTTTGGCGTGCTCAACCGTGCAACAAGTCTGAGAAGATGCCAAATCCTTCTGCTCCCCCAATGTTCAGGCAACTTGGGCTTCACCTCCAAACTCTACTCAATCAATGTGTACGCACCCCAGACCCTTAGATCCTGCTGCACAATTGCTTTGCATATGGCTTCAGCAGAACTTGAGCAATACCCTTGAAATTTGGTCTGCGATGTCAGTGTGGGGCTACTCCTTGGTTACCCACAGACGCAACGCCGCCGGGCCCACCGCGGCGCACGCGCACCAAGACAAAGCCGACGACACCATAGAACTGGCGGATCGTGGCCCTGTGCAACTCTGTGGGTGGCACGCCACCTCCAAGGCTCTCTCTGCGCGGTACCCGTTGATACGAAAATAAAAGGAACGAACGGCGCTTCCAGTGTAAGCTCAGCCTTGATCCCCTCGTTAGGGGCAGGTTTCGGTGCGTGCAGAAAGAGATGAGTCCTCTGAGCTTCCGAGGCGAAGCTGCCAAAACTCGTGTCGGGACTCGTGTCACCTGTCGTAGCGTCACGCGTGACGTAGCGTCACACGTCGTAGCGTCACACGTGACGTAGCGTCACACGTCGCAGCGTCACACGTGATGTAGCGTCACACATCGTAGCGTCACACGTCGTAGCGTCACACGTCGTTGCATCACACGTCACAGCGTCACCTGTCGTAGCATCACACGTCACAGCGTCACACGTCGTAGTGTCACACGTAGTGGCATCGCCTGTCACAAGGGAGTTTTGGCTCTACGTTCCACAGTCGAGAAACGCACACGCAACGCGTAGGAGGCAAAGTGCAGGGACAGAGAAACCTGCACGGAAAAGTCAAATACCTGTGTGAAAAAGGCTGCAAACAAGATGTGGCAATGTTTCTTCAAAAAAGGTGCTCTGCGTTTGTGGTGAACTGGTCCCCACATCCTGTATGCTACGTGCTACGTGGATGTTTTGCCGCCATGGAACGTTGTCCTGTTGTGGCAACGTCGACGTCGCGGCGTCACACGTCGTAGCGTCACGTGACGTGGCGTCACCTTTTGTGGCGACGTACACGTAGCAGCGCCGCCCACGTGATAGAACAAGAAATCCACGTCTGACAAAGACCGAACGCCTTTCAACAGGATGTAATTTAACAAATTGGTCCTCGACCCGAGCAGAGCCGACAGCTGTTCCGAACCGGATGCAAGAGAATGAATGGCTGAGATGGTGTTTTCTGTGGGAAGAAGTCTCGGCTCTGCAGAACAAATGATCCACTTTGGTAGATTCTCAAGCACGTGGCCAAGGGCCCTTGCAAACCGTGCCTGCAGTGCTGCGTACAGAAGATACATGTAGGGAGGTGACTGCAGAATACCAATGGCTTCTACTGGTCAGGATTGCATTGGACGGTTGTCTACACTGTTCGTGACCATACTGCAAGGGACAGTCTTTTGAAGGCGACCCTGCAAGTTTGACACTGTTGATGAGCAGGCTGTAGGGTGTTGTTACGTTTGAAGGCGATGCCGGAGGTTCACACTGTTGAAACTGTTGAGGACCAACTGCAGCGATCTTACTGGTCTCCACTGCTTGCGGACGGCATTGCGTACAATATTGAGAACTGAAGTGCAGGCCCACACTGAGCAGGACCCAACTGCAGGGTTCACACTATTGAGGTCCAACTGGAGGGTTCACACTGGTCTCCCCTGTTAAGGGTCGCACTTCAGGGTTTGCTTGCGCTGGTCTTCAGTGTTGAGAGGACCGCACGCAGAAAAAGGTTCTCTTCTCACCTGGTCTCTTCAGTTGCGAATTTTTGAGGTCCAACTAGAGGGTTCACACTGGTCTCCCCTGCTAAGGATCGCACTTCAGGGTTTGCTTGCACTGGTCTTCAGTGTTAGGGACCACACGACAAGGTCCTGTCCTCACCTGGTCTCCACCGCTGCGCACCATTGAGGTCCAACTGGAGGGGTTGGAGGGTTCACACTGGTCCCCACTATTGCGGACCGTCCTGCATTGGTCTCGCCCGTTGTGCACTGGTTTCGCGCACCGGGGACTGAGTGATGAGATGGATGACGCAGATTAGCGCTGAGTACGAGGCGGATACAACTCGATCGCCTCGTCCCCTTCGCTCCCATTCATTCATCAGCTCAACCTGCGCCGGAGTTACCGTGGCACGGATCAATGAAAAGCAGTGCTCAAGGCAACTGCAGAACGAAGTTCCTTCTGTGCTTCAGTGTTGGGGGGTACAAGGGGACGACAAGTGGGGGGGGGGCAAGCGCGGGGGGGAACATGGGGACACTAGCCTGTCATGCCATACCGCACTTCCACAAGGTGCTTGTCCAAAGGGGACTTCGCAATGCAATGAGTACACGTGTGTGAACAGTGATGCTGTACTGATGGTGCTGCGATGGGGGCTGTTGAAAGAAAGTGGCATTTCGTGGGGGGGAGGGGTACAGCTGGTGGTGGTGGACCACACTGCACTGCAGGGGGGCAGGGTCCGTATAGTCCTGAGTCGCCATTGCACTCAAAACAGTACTGAGGGTTCTGTAGTTGTTGCAGCGGAGTTGAAGAGGAACTTCTGGTGGCGGGGCTCCAGCAGGTGGTGGGGAATCCCACTGGAGGCAGGCTGGCCCCGTGGTCCCTGGTCAACATTGCACAGGTGGTGCTGGCGAGGACGGCGGAAGTGGAGCTCACTTCCGGTGAGTCGGTGGTTGTGGCACGTGATGCGTGTTCTGAGGCGGGAAGTAGGTGCATGGTTTTATGCTTGCTTTGGTGTCCACCAGTGGATCCAGGATCCGGGGGAAGGGGGCGGCAACCTCCGCCCTGGTCAGAGGCTCAAATTTAAGGGGTTCCAGAGACAGACCTCCTGGATCCACAAGAGGTATCTCACACTGGCAACGATCAAATGAGATTTTGCAGTGAAATTGAACAGCCATTTGCAGCAAATACAAAGAGCTTTACAACAGAAGACTGGTGCTCAGAGGTTCTCGGCCTGGGAGAGGGCCCTTCGTTTGGAGTCACATGGAACGCGGGTGGGACTGTTAGTGTGAGGTCCAAATGACGATTGACATGCGACAACAGAGGCTTGAGATTCTGTATCCAATCGTGGATCTGTAGTGCCTTGAGCATGCAGACTGCTGTGATTGCACAGGCCCATTTCATGAGACGTAGAACGTGCAGGGTCACCACGTGGACCCTGGAACACGGCGGTTGCGGTTTCTCACTCATTGGGCTGGAAATATTCATGTGGATAACCGCGGCTCCGCGAAGCAAAAACTCGACAGAAAAGGCTGTGGTAATGAGATCCGTAAGGCTGGGGTCACACCGTGTACGTCAAGCCTGGTTACGCACACGCCTCCGTGCGAGAGAGCAAGTCACAGTCAGTCGTCGTCACCCGGTTCGGGCCTGGATCATTGCCGAGTACTGGGGGCAACGCAACGAATCCTGTGTACATCCACCCCAGTGCTGTTTGTCCCAATTGCGTTGCCAGGGGTGAAGCACACCGCTTTCAGTACGCACCAAGCTGATCACTGCACTCACCCCCCATTGCATCACAGGGACAGCGCACAGCTTCCCACGTGCACCAGCGCCGTGTTGTGCGCCCCCGCCCCACGTGCCCCAAACGCGTCACCAGCATGAAGTACACCCCGCATTCCATGCGCACGCGTCCCTGACCAGCTGCGTCGCAGGGACGGGGCACCGCATCCCGTTTGCACCCACGTCACTGCTGTACGCCCCCTGTTGCGTCAGGGTACGAGCGCCGCATCCCGCGTGCACCGCCATAACTCTCCCCTCCGCCCTTAATGCATCGCGGAAAACAATTTGTGGAGCATTAATGTTTGATAAATGCGATTTCTCAAGTGATCAGCGCTGACTGCAGCTGCGGTGCCTGTTGCTGCTGCCGTAGTGAAGAAATATGGGTCCAATCTCCGCTTTCGGTGCTGGAGATTTGGGTGGAAATTTTTTTGGGTGCGTTGTGAGTCTGAGTGTTCTTGTTCACGTCCTTGTGCATGTTGAGCCAGTTGGAGGTTGGAATGGGTATTTGTGAGACCCTTTTGGTTGTACTGACGCACTTGGGAGCAGCGCACGCCACCTAGTCCTCTCTGCCCAACGCTTTCCCAATTTCTCTGTCCCCTTTGCCCTCTGTCACCCAGCTATTGCTTCTTTGTCCCTTCTCTCTTCTCCATTCTTCTATTTCTCTCTCTCTCTCTCTCTCTCTCTCTCTCCTCTCTCTCTCTCTCTCTCTCTCTCTCTCTCTCCTCTCTCTCTCTCGCCTCTATCCTCATGTCTCTCGCACTCTTCCTTCTATCTCTCTCGCTCTCACACACACACGAGATCCACCCTCACCAGACTGCACCAGATCTGTTATCTGCAGTGATTATCTGTGATTGTCCGTTTACTCACGAGTGGCAGAGCGCGTTCAATCTCAATTCGTAAGTCCCACTCGAGACGTCCTTCGATAAGTGGAAAACAAACACCGACACTGTTCCCAGTGCGTTTCACATGTGTAGCCATCCTGCATTCCCACCTCAGCATTTTGACTGGTCACATCACGGTGAGAATCTCAATGCTGATTGGTTGTGTTCGAGTGGCATTGCAGTCCAACCATGCACTGGTGTGCGCATGCGCACAACAGGGCACTGCCAATACCAGATCAATCCAGGGAAGAGCCTGGTGCAGCCGGTTTATACCCCGGAGGACGTGGGTCACGATCAACATCGCTCGGATCAGGTCTGCCCTGGTTCCCTGACCCTGATTCAGCTGCCGAGGCGGAACACGGGACCTGGTTGGAGAGGTCACGTGGGGTGGTCTGCTTTGCACGCCAACGTCAACTTTGAAACGTTGACGTGCAAAATGCCTGCGTCGCAAAGACTTGGTTGGGGGAGTTGGGGTGACACCCTCAGGACGCCAATGTTGACTTTGAAAACGTTGACGTGACGTGTAAAATGAAAAATTGTGCCTTCGTCGTCTCAAAACCTCTGTTGAGGCAGGACGCCCAGGCCCTCGCCCTGGACCCGCCCCCTGCGCTGCCCACTGAAGCCCGACCCTGAGCCCTTCTGCCCGACACTGATAGCGACTGGTCGGTGTGATGAGGCATGTCGCTTCTCCCGTTTGTCTCAGGCCAGCTTCACACTGGTTCCATTGTGCGTTGTGTCCAGGCACAGGTCACACATGCGACGAATCCCAGCAACAGATCCAGGGGCCTTGCAACCCAGCAGCCCCCACGATAAACTTGAAACGTTGAAGTTGGCCTCCACGCCACCAGATCCCAGAAGCAGTTTTGTCCTGGTGATGGGTCCAGTTCAATGTGAACATCCTGAACCACAGGGGACGTCGACGTCAAAATGTCAAATTTAACACGGGACCCAATGGTACGAAAACAACAGTAAATCCATTCTCGAAGGCCTTTACCTGCACAGGACGTCGCTCCCATTTTTTTGACGCCGGCGTCAAAAATTTGACGTCGGCTTCAAACATTACGTGGGCCCCAATGGAGGGCATCAATAAATCGCTACAGTCCATTCCTGACATCAACCCTCCTGACGCCAAACAAACCACGGCATGTCCCCTGTGAGTCACCCGTCCAACGCATCTTCCATTGACGTGTCCAGGGGGGGGGCGCCACGCATCACGTGTGAACGCGGCGCAGAGCTCCCTATTGTTTCAGCGCCTCTCGGAGCCTGGTTCCTGTGTAAACATCTCGTGATGCTCGCGCTACCACGAGGCTTCAAATGGATTCTCGAGTCTTGTGGGGCCGAGGCGCAAATTACATTTGCAGCTGAGAGTGGGAGACGCAGAAGCGAGAGGCACTCAGAGCCACGTGAATTCCGCGCAGATTCAGCCGCAGACAAAGCAGGGGGATTTGGTGTTCATGTGTTCATGTGTTGGGGCAGGGCGCTCAATGACAGTTCAGTGACAGTGCGGGGTGTCTGGGGGTCCGTGCTGGGTGCCCTTTGTCGAGCGGAGGGGACATCTGCTGTACCCGCGGTGTAGTCCACCACCTGTTCCGTGCCGTTGACCTTACGAATTCACCTTACGTATTCAACCCGACCAGTTCAACACGCTCACCCAACAAGTCCACCGCTGCCTCCCAGTCCCACCCACCCAACTGACCAACCAAACCCACCCAACCAAACCCACCCAGTCAAGCAACCAAACACAGCCAACCACACACACAACCCTCAGAGAGAGAGAGAGAGAGAGAGAGAGAGAGAGAGAGACAGAGACAGAGAGACAGAGACAGACCCTGCACACCCACCCGTCCGCTCAACCACTGACACTCGTAACCCTCACGCTACCTCTCGAAGCCACGAATCCATCCACACCAACCCACAGTGAGGGTATTCCCAGCTGCTGAGCGAATTCAAAGGAAGACCTCTGCACGATTTGCCCCCTTCCCACAAAAGGGGCTGTATTGACGGGACGCGTACAGTATTTAATCCTGGAAAACCACACTCCAGTGTTTGAAACCCCACTTTAGCTGATCTGGTCCCAAACTTCCAACGAGGAAATGGGACAACCCTGGCCAAGAATGTGCCCCTTCCTTAGATGCTCAATTTCTGGGCAGAAATGTGTGTGTGTGTGTGTGTGTGTGTGTGTGTGTGTATGTGTGTGTGAATACGGTAGTGTGAGCCGCAGCACGGGCCGGGCTCTTCTAGTAATAGGATCACAGGACCATTGTATCCCGTACGCCACCACCGAGGTGGATAAGTGATTCTTGGGTCCCGATCCCGGTATAAATCTCCCATTGCCGCTGCTGCCCTCACTGCAGGGCTGCGTCGTGCTGGATTCGCCGTGCAATGTGGCTGTGTGAAGTTAGAACGCTGCACTAGGAGTACGATGGCTAAGGTCCTGTCTGGACGAAGCACTTCAATGCACGCACGCCCTGCAATACTGCTGACGTTGCTGACGTTGCACCACGCGTTGTGGATGCCTCTGTACGCAAATAACGTAGCAATGGGCGATACACTGCTGAATGCAGCGACGCGTTGTACCTGATGTGGTTTTCACATTGGGTGACTCGCAGTCGTTTTCTGGGCTGACGTCAAAAATTTCACCATTGGGTTCAATGATAAATTTTGACGCCGACGTCACAAACGACCGCGCGTCACCAATGTGCACTGTTCGACACAACGCGCGTGACCACGTGACGTGTCCCAGCCTCAGAGAGGCCGGAAGACGTCAACTGAATGCAACAACCACAGCAACCAGCTGCGGCAAGACCGTGTTGGAAACACGCGAAGCCTTTTTGCACGACTGAGCTGCCGACAGGAATACTGACAAGAACCACAATACCTCAGTGAATTGTGATTTGTCGTTCCATTTGTATCTGCTGCACGGAAGGCAGTCGACACACGAGCTCCCTTCATATTGGGGACGTGAATGTCAGAGTCTGACGAGTCTCGGATCGGATTCGTGTGTCCATCACCCACCGCAGCTGCGGTGCGTGGGGGGGATTCAGGGTGGGGGCCATGGCGGACAACCCCCACCTCTCTCTCTGTCTCTCTCTGTCTCTCTCTCTCTCTCTCTGTCTCTCTCTCTCTGCCTCTCAATGTCTCTGTCAGTGCCTCTTTCTTTCTCTCACTCTCTCTCCTCTCTCTCTCTCTCTCTCTCTCTCTCTGCCTCTCTCTCTCACACACACGCACGCACACACACACACACACACACACAGTGGATCCGTGTCAAGCCCTGCCGGGTGGGCTGAATCAAATCCTGAACGGGGCCCAACCCAACCTGAAATAAGGTGACGAACGAGAAAATTCCGAAGCATACGCAGTGAATGTCTCAGTCTTGGGCTTCCTGGGGCTGAAGTTCCCCTGACCCAACTCCTCCCAAACTCTGGACCCCACCTCACGCACCCAAGTATGAGCTCCACCTCCTGGTCACCATATGCCAGCCAGTTCGCCCCCCTCCGCCCACAAACGCCCCCAACCAGAAGCCGCCTCCACCCCGACGCTGGCTCCACCCCGAGGCTCCCGAGAGTCGGGTGGACGCCAGCTCTCGTTACCGCCCCCACCCTTGTCCAGCCCCCCCCCCCGAAGGTTTTCTGGTTTCCAGAGCTAAAACGGCTGCTCCACGCAGGACCCCCCTTCACGTGGAATCCGCTCCGAGTTTACGAGCTGCTGAGGCCGTAAAAAGTTTCGCTTCTCGAGTGACCGCCATCAGTGGGTAGAGGTGTGAATATTTTACACACTAACACAGGCAGAAGTGGAAACTGTGCTCTGGAATAGACCTCTGAGCTCAGACCAGGCTGTTCTTTTCACCACCCTCAGCGTTGAGCTCTGCATTTCACTGCGTCGCTCTGCGTTTCTGTGCAGTGGCTCAAGTGGGACAGATAGGTCGGGTGAATGCAGCAAACAGGACAGCTATGCAACATTTTCTGTGACGCAGAATGCGACGCAGAAGGTAGAAAGAACAGTCCCCCATGCGCTGAGACCCCTATGGACGTCAATTGGGTTTGTGGCGCAATGTCTGAGGCGTGCTGGACCAAAAGGCAATTCATGCTAAATGGCAACCAACCCACAGAAATCACATTTGGGTGTTGCGAATAGGGAGCCACGTCTGCTTGGGCTTGCTCATTTCAGTGCGTAATACGCGCACTGACTGGCTTGAGCCTCCCTTTTGTATCCTTGGTCCATTCAATTTTCTCAGAGACCCGTGGTGTACAAAGGGACCACCGTGGTCTCGGCTTACATGTGTCTGAGGGAGGTGTACGAGACACCGCGTGGTAGAGTTGCCTATTCACTGAAAAAGAGCGAAGCCCCGTAGGTCTGGGATTCCTGGGATCAGGTTCACTCAAGCCGTTTTCACATTGGTGCCGTCGACGTCAAAGTTCAGCAGAATTTTGACGTCAACGTCAAAATTTAACCTGATGCCCAATTGGTAGGCATCAAAAAACGGTCCAGACCATAAAGGCTACAGAGTTGAAAAATAGATTTTGACACCGACGTCAAAGACAACCGCGCGTCACCAATGTGAAAACCGCCTCAGACTGCTGAGGTTTCTCTGAACCGTGTGCAGCAGCGTTTCTCTCACTGCAGCTGTGGATCTGCAGGGACGTAGTGACAATGCCAGGGGTCTGGTTTTCAGTCACACTCGAGTGCACTGAGGCAATTTCACGACAATGTCGCGGCTCACGAGCTGCGGCGCACCCACTGAGCCTGTTGTAGGTGGGGGTTGTCCTGAGGGTACTGTGGCTGTATTGGTGCACCTACTGGGTGCACTGCAACAAAAATTGGTGCACCCGTGAGTGTGCTGTGGTGGTATTTGCTGGGTGCACTGCAGAAGAATTGGTGCACCCAGTGGCGGTGTTGCTGCACTCACGAGGTGCACTGCGACCGTGTGCCAGCTGAGTGCCCTGGAGTTGTTTGGTTCGTCTGCTGAGTGCAATGCGACAGAATTGGTGCACCTAGTAAGTACACCTGCAGCGGGATTGATGCACCCACTGGCTGGTGCACTGTGGTTGTACTGGGTGCACCCACCGAGTGCACTGCTGTGTTCTCAGTTTCCACGCGTCGCATCCAGCTGAGGATCCCCGAGTGAGATGAAAGAACACGCCGGGCGCCTCTGACGTATGACGTCCCCCCCCCCCGCGGCGCAAATAGAACGGCCCCGTGAATTCGATTCCGTCCCCACCAGGCCGAGGGAAGCGTGGGCGGGAAATTGAATTCCCTCGGTGCGGCCCTCATCAGCTGATCGGAGCTGAGCGCGCTGTTGATTGGTCTGTGGGTGGCAGGGGCGGATCCAGGGGCGCCCCAGGTGCCCCGCCCCAAGTTTCGTTGTTTTCCCTTCTATGCACAGGTGTTTCACACAAACGCGTCTTTTGTACAAGTTTTGAAGATGTTTTCACTCCAGGGGGGGCACTCACTAATCAAACCCTGGAACCGCCCATTGACTTCAGGCGTGCCACGCGTTGCATTGCACACTCAGTGCACGCCGTGGACACCAGAATTAGGCAGGGGGCCTCGATCTGGGCCCGACCCAATCGGGGTCTGAGTTTCAACCTCAAAAGATTTGTGTCACATCATTGCGCCCTGTCATCATGGCAGAAGCCATCAAATTGGAGGCTTGTTGTGTTCAGACCACGGACTTCTTATACAGACCCTTCTCCGTCTCGTGGCTTTGGGATCCGCTGCCACCATGACGTTGGGAAAGGGAACGCGTGGAGAAAGTGGCTCTTTTTATGTGAGGCGGCCTCGCTCTTTGTGCTGTTCCGATCAGCAGCTTCACTGCGCTGGACACAGGGGCGAGAGGGAGCTCGGTCCGTCGGGCTGGGTCACGCTGGAAGCGTCATGCGTCGTCTTTCCGCAGACGGTTGCGTCGTCATGGTAACACTCACAAGGTGATGTCGTCATGGTGACACGAGAGGCGTCATGCGTCGCATCCCCCAGAGCTCGACCCCTGCGACAGGTGACGCCGTCATGGCGAGGCTGGAAGCGCCGCGCGTTGCGTTGTCATGGTGACACGAGTGGCGTCGTGCGTCACATCCGCACACAGAGCTGGGTCACTGAGGCTGGTTCACACTGGGGGCGTCGTGCTTTGCGTCTCCCGCAAAGACGCGAACGTCGTCAAGGCTGGAAGCGTCTCGTGTCGTGTCGTCATGGTGACATGAGAGGCGTCGTGCGCTGCGTCTCCCTACACAGCGTTGCGTCATATTGCTGACGCTAGGGGGGCGTTGCCCGTCGCGTCCCTGCACAGCATCGCGCAGGTGACACAATGACCCGCAAACACTCCCCAAGATCGGAGCCCACGACACGCGTCGCATCCGATGTGAACCTGACCTTGTCCCATCCACTGACACAGGAAGACAGGACGAGACACAGCCTTCGTTCATCCTCCTGTGCTGAAATCCCCGTATTCAACTCTCTTCAGTTGGCTCGGAAATTAAACTGCCGGGAACTGGGGATGTCTGTATAGAAAACATCCTCAGCGCTTTTGCAATGGCGCCGGGAAGTATCGACCTGTCCCAGATCCTGCTTCTGCTGTGTGAGGGAGGCCTTGGGACCCGGTCTCTGAAAGCGTTTTTCTCAACACTGATATCATGGCTTCCGAGCCCTGTTCCAGTGCTGGAGAAAATGGATTCAGTGACAGGATCCTTTATCGCAGCCTGCAATTTGAGTGCTGAAGCCAACGGACTGTAGATGGGGGACCGATAGCCGTGTCAAGTCTCAGTAGGGAGTTTCAGCAGAGTGGACCAGTCGTTGGTCCGGTGCAAACGTCCGGTGCAATGATTTGAACAGTGAAGCATCAGTCAAACACGTGAACAACTGAAAAGCACAAAAGCCTGGACACAATGTCCACTCTTCTTGCAGTCCAGGTACAGTCGTCCCCCCTTAATTCGACAAGGTCGTTGCACGGAAAAACCGACTGATTAAGCGGGGTGACGTACTAACAGGGGTCCTCTTAATCCGACAAAATCCTGTTTGGGCCATATGTGTCAGATTAAAAGGTCAGTCGCAATAGTCGCAAAAGGCTGTTGAATTATGAGGACATGGATCTCTCAGATGTTGAAATAAAGGGACCCCCCTTAATTCGACAGCCGC
>JAAUXT010036999.1_pt1 | contig 17299 bp, 15 predicted proteins | sample 7278171 | NCBI WGS metagenome assembly JAAUXT01 (sample SAMN14350112, study PRJNA611818) | marine sediment metagenome | isolation source: surface marine sediment (1.8m) | place: French Polynesia: Moorea | collected 2018-08
ACCATAGCAACCAATCACCAATTCTAAAATTTAGCCCAAGCAATTATCTACATTTTCTCATCATATTTCCTTCGGCAGATATCAACCATTTCTGAGCTATAAAGCCATTTATACAGCCATACCCAAATTCCACCATGTTGGCCAAACATGACCAAAATCAAACAAATAGAACACTTTCAAGCTTGCGTTCACACATTTTGCCTTTTGATGCCTACAGGTGATTTTCACTACCATACGTTATACAATGTATGGTTCAAATCACCTATAAACAAGATGTTGCTTTTGGCCTGAACAGAAAAGCAGTTTTGGGAACTTGTCAGTTCAAAGCTGTAAAACTGACCTTTTCACAATTCAACATCAACTGTTGCATGAGGATTTTCCAAACCAACACACGGCAGTTTACACAGAAAAAAAGAACATCAGGCACAAGAACAATCTGAAGCTGAACCTTTGGCCAGTCTGATCAGTGGTGACAAACAACAAATTCGATGACACACAATTGGTGAAGCAGGAAGCTTGTTGATGAGGCAATTTGGGTTTTCTTTTGCAGTGGTTTCATTGCCCAAAGGAGGAGACTGGGCTGAGTATTATATCCTCCAAAATGGTTCAGACACCAGTGAGTGTGGGGGATCTGTAGCTTCTGCCTGCGCCAGTCTTCAGCAGGTTCTCAACAGATATTATGCTGAACCTCCCACAATGGGTCTACAAATTACAACTGACATATCATTATTTGTTGATCAAAGCATTATGGTGAGTGTTATGTTTGAGTAGTGACAGCCACCACATGGTCAGAGTGCCTGAGTGCCAATTTTTCCATTCTTTGGTTTTGATGAGAACACTGATTGATTGCAGAGAAACTGTCAAACTTTCACGAGCTCAAGGGTGCAATTTGTTCCTTTAAAATTTGGACTGCACATCTGTGTCTATGTCACTGGTATTCATTTCAATTCATCTGTTTGGTATGCAACTGATATTGCGTTGAAGTTTTCAAACAGTGAGCTAAAAGGATTGCACATTTTTGTGGAGAAGAGCAAGTCAAAAACAGATGTGCAATTGTACATCAACAAAAGTCAAATGGGATCCTCAATCAGTGTTAGCAATTCAAAAGCTGTTCTGGAGAACAGCACTTTGCTTTTGACAACAGTTTCCAAAATTAAAGGGATAATCTATGCTGTCAACAGCAGTGTCACCTTGAAATCACTACTTGTTGAGCAGTTTCAGGGAGGAGGCTTTCTGCAGGCATCAACAGGGATTATACACATTGAAAATTCAGTGTTTGTCAATTGCACATCAGAATTAGTTCTGATTAACATTGTAAACAGGTCACTTCTGTCAATTGATAACTGTACCTTTGTTTCCAATGAGGGTCCTCTGGTAAACATTGAGGACAATAGCATTGGTATTGAAAAGAAATCTGTGTTTAAGAACAACAGGGTTTTACATAATTCAGCTACAAAGGTGTTTGACATGGTCAGAGCACACATGGACAGTGTAATTCTTGTGGAAAACTCTTATTTTTTGAAGAATACTGTCTACAGGGGAGCAGCACTTGCTGTTGCTGAAAGTATTGGGGTCATTCAGGATGCGCAGTTTTGTGGAAACACAGGAAGTGGCCAGTATGGAGTTGTTCACACTGAACTGAATGGAATTTTAAGGATGAGCAGTTCAACTTTTACAAGCAATGAATGTCGTGCAGTGTCAGTACGCAACAGTGAAAACATTGTGATATCTTCTTCTTGGTTTCACAATAACACCGCAAGGCTACAAGGAGGTTTGTTTTTGATATCAGATGAAGACATGCATAGGAATATCAAACCTATGCGTCCAAATCTGGACAAAGTATGGGCAACTCACCACTTTGGAAACAATGGAAGTGCATCAATTTTGGCTGAACATTGGATACATCTTTATGCTGAGCAAGCAACAATTTCCAATTGCACATTTATCAATAACTCAGCACAGTCAGGAGGAGCAATATCTGCTGTCAATATGTCACTTAATTTGGAAGATAGTATATTTGTGGACAACTCAGCTGTACATCCTCCCCCTGAGGCATTTGGTGGTGCTCTTGATCTATGGTTTTGCACTACCAATATCACTGGTTGCCTTTTTGATGGAAATAAGGGAGCACATGGAGGTGGAGTTTATGTAGCTGGTGGGTCAGTAAAGCTATTATTATCTCATTTCATCAACAATCAAGCTCTGGGAGAAACAGCACATGGTGGAGCAATTGCAGTGACAAGAAATCGCAATGATTCTGACACAACTTTGTTTGTTTCAAATACTACATTCCAAAGGAATAAAGCTTCTGTGAGAGGAGGAGCTGTTTCTAGTGATGCACACACAACAAAGATTCAAGCGTCCACCTTTGTTCAAAACAATGCTTATGATGGGGGAGCAGTGAGTAGTCATTCTGCCAGCATCACAGGCTGTCATTTTGAATCAAATTCAGCAAAGCACTGGGGAGGAGCCCTGTGCACTGAGGCTGGTTCATATGTCTCCATTTTGAATTCCAATTTTACCCTAAATGAAGCAGTGGCTGGAGGAGCAATTTTGGGGGATAAATTTGCCAATCTTTCATGTGAATTGTGCTCGTTTAGCAGGAACAAGGCTGGTTTCAGGTGAGTAACCCACAATAACCCACAGGTTGCCTGTCACATAATTACAGATACCCAAAACTCAGCTTTGATTTGAAGCCTTTTGAATGAAGTTATTTCTCTGTTGGAATCACTGTGGCACTTTCCGACATTTTGTCTGTTTCTGTTGTTCTCAGAAGTCTGTTTCTTGGTTATGGAGGTGCCTTGTGCCAGAGACAAAATGGAACACTATATTTGGCCCAGTGCATCTTCACCAGAAATGCTGCAACATATGGTGGAGGAGCTCTTTATGCTTCAGGCTTAATTTCAGGCCAAACTGAAGGTTCTACATTTCTCCACAATATGGCCAAAGGTGGTGGAGCTATTTGCAGTGAAGCTGGATATCTTGTCCAATTCAGGGTATATAACTGCACTTTTGTAAAAAATATAGCTCCCCAAATGGCAGGTGCTTTGTTGTTCAACACCACATCAGCACTGGTGTCTTACAGCAACCTCACTGAAAATACCAGTCCCATTGCTGGAACAATTGCATTTTGGGGACACTCATCCATACTGCACATGTCACACTGCAACATTTGGAAGAGCAACTATATTGGAGGACAAAATTTGTCCAGTTTTGGTGAAGCAGTCTGGAGTCTATTGGCAAAACAACTTGTGTTCGATTGTGTTCATTTTGATGACAACCCTATGGGAGGATTGATGTTGGGAGAGACCAGAGCAGAGATACAGAACTGCTCATTCAGCAGAAACACAGGTGTTGGTGGAGCCATAAGGGCAACAAGCTCAAAGTTACTCACCATAAGAAATACAGTGTTCAATAACAATGGAGGTGTCAGTGTGCCTGCTCTTAGCTTGGGCAGGAACACCCTTGTACAAAACTGTACATTTGAAATTCCAAGACTCTCTCGTCACCCTTTTGCAATACAAGTGGATTCAACAAACAACGCAACATTACGATTGTGCCGGAATTTCTTCCATGTAATCCATGCAAAGGCTCCTGTCCAATTGGACAAAATGATATCATTGTTTTCCACGTCGCCTTCTGTTTCTACTTCAAACCTTTATTTCTGGGACACTTGGTACCAAGTGAACAACAGCAAAGCACATCTGGTGGACAGGGACTTCATGCACAACATTGAAACTAATGGCATAACAACAGATAATCCTGTGAATGTTTCTGGAGTGTTTGGCCAGTTTGCATCACGTAAGTTTCTTTTGAAAACATACAAACAAATATTTTACAATTCTCGTGAATTCGTTGATGTAGAGCTGTTTCTAAACGAGGCTGCCTCAGTACATTTGTAAATTTAAGAAATGCCTTTTTAGCACATCCTTTGCCTTGCCTCAGTGGATGTTCCTGTTACTATTCTGTGGACGATGAGGCCAACACCATGAACTGTAGTTTCAACAACATGACAACATTACCTGATCACATTTTGCCAAGAACAGAGCAATTGATCATGACTGGAAACAACCTGGAGAATTTAGACTCTGTAGCTGAAAACTTTCCAAATGTCAAAAAACTTGATTTCAACAGAAGCAATATCAAGACAATTAGTGGTGAAGCAATGAAACTTTTTCTGCTTAAAAGTAGTATGTTGTACTTGAGTAACAACAAACTGAAGATAATACCAAGTTTGGTCCAAGCAAAAGAGTACAACACAAAAGTATGGCTTTCTGAAAACCCATTTGACTGCAACTGTGACATGATGTGGATGAGGGACTGGGTTCAGAATACAACAAATGTGATGGGAAAAGAAGATATTGTGTGTGCTTCAGGAAAATGGGAAGGTATCTATAACTGAGCTTCAACACTATTGACACAACCCATCAACAAGCAATCAAATGCAATGTGATCAACACTTTTTTGTGGTGTTCATGATGTGTATCTGCCTCAAGAAACATTGTAATTTTTTCTGTATTTTCTTGCAGGAACACCTGTCTATAAGTTAGACAGAACAAAGATGGGATGTGATGCATCTCCTGTCTGGATTGGAATAGTCACAGCAGGTGTTGCTGTGTTTTTTGTTTTCACAATAATTGTTGTCAATAGAAAATGGGATGCTCTGAAATTTTTCATATTTATGCGATTCAATGTTCTAATCAATGATGATGCTCCTGAAGATATGAAAGAGATGGAATATGATGCCTTTGTGATTTATAGGTAAAATTTCTGCAGAATATCACATCCTTGGTCCATTTGTCAGGCCAAATTCTTCTGTTGTAACTTGTTCAATGGCCAAAAATCTTGTCTTGTCATAGAAAAATATTTTTGTTACAGTGAAGCTGACAGAGACTTCATGTTTGAACACATCCAAGTTTATCTTGAAGAAGAGTTGGGATTCAAATTGTGTATCCATGAGAGAGATTTCATGCCAGGAACAAGTATCATAGGGAACATTGAGGATGCTGTAAAACACAGCAGGAGAACTATTGTTATTGTTTCAAAGTAAGTGTTTGTTTTGTGTACTTGGTGCATGAAACGAATTCAGCACCTTCCACAAAAAAGACAACAGCAAGTGTGGCTGTCACCTGAATCATAATGGAAAATATTTTTGAAAATGACTGATGAAAACCTATTTTTAGGGAAGCTGTCAAATGCAACTGGTTGTTGAAGGATTTCCAGATTGCTCACACACAGGCAATTCATCACAAAGGGAAATATCTGATTCCTCTCATGAGGGGGCAGGTCAAACCTGAAGATATCTGTGGTCCAGACCTGAAGCTCTACATAGAAACTCATACCTATTTGAAGTGCAATGATTTGGTAAGATGTTTATCACTCCCACAAGTTGGGGTTGCTCTTTCTCAATGTTATTTTAGGAGTGGCACAAGGGTTTGAACTAATATTTTCAGCACAACATGAAGAGAAGACTTCGATATGCAATGCCTAGAGTTCATATTGACAAGCTGAAAGAAGGTTTGGATGATCAGGAAAGTAGAGATGTGGAAACCTTGGAGAAGCAAAGATCCTTCATAAAGGCTGCTGCCACAACCCTCTTTAAGAAAGTAATGAGGAAGAGAAAACCTGAGGCAAATCTAGAGGAGGAAGAAAGAAACAATGATTCTATTGAAGATGAAGAAATGCACTTGGATGACACTGAATTTGCAGAGCCAGGACCAACTGATGGCAAATGGAGAGGTGATGGAGCAATAGCTCAAGGAATGAAGAGAAGGGATGAGGATGCCTTGGCCACAGGGAAGAAAACTCAACACTTGAACATGGATAAGCATACAATGAAACAGGTGAAGCATGCCGAAGTTCTCTTGCAGAAGGAAAACCCAGGGAAGAAGATTAAGCTGTTAGCAGTGGTTGAAAGTGATCATAATGATGAAAATACAGCTGGTGACACACACAATGTGAGAGAGAACAGTGACATGAATCAGTTCATTGTGCTGGCAGATGTGCACCAGGTACAGTCTGCAACAAAGGGGAAGGAAATTAGTAACAAATCTCAAAAATCAAGGTTGGTAAGTGAGAAGAAAAATACAGCTTCCCTCAGAGACACAGATGAAATCATTGCAGAAGATGAACTGGGCCACTCAGGTGGAGCAAGACCCAAGCAGAGGAAGCCTGATGAAGCCTTTCATGAGAAAAAACAGAAAGCAAAGAAGAAGGAGAGAACTGGGCACAAAAGGAACAAGAAACACCATGGAGATCACAAAGAAAAGAAAGAGAAGAAAGCTGAAGTGAAATGGGGCCTGGATGAAAGCAGTGAAAGTGATGGAGGCTGGTGTTGTGATGAGGGAGATGTTCCACTTCTTGCCAGATAGAAAAATTGTGGTGTGAAGGGTGATTTTGGGTTTGACTGCAGAGGAGAAACAAACACAACTGAATACAGAAACATCAATGCAACATTGACACCCCCTTTACACTTATGCCACCAGCGTAAGTGCAAATGCAATACAGCATGAAAATAGAATGACATGGGATGTCTTCTGCCACCAATCGCTTGCACTCAAACTGTCACCATGTGATGCACCTTTTTGCACAAAGAACAGATATCCAGAAGACGGATGAAGCCAACAAAGCTTTCAACAAGAACATCTTACAATACCCGTGATGCTGTTTGTAGAAAAAATCATTTCCATTTTTTTAAGTTCACGTGATCAGAAACTCATCACCATTTGTGCTTTTTCACCTTCACGATAAATACTTTGTTTGTACCTCCTCTGTTCCTATTCTCCTGTTGTGTTGTGTGCGGGTAGCTCTGCCGCCTCAGAAGGGCTGACCATGCACTTCACTGTCAGAGAAACTCCCTCATGGTACCATGTATTGAGCCGTGGGTTCCGGCTTTGGCTGTGCTGGACAAAACATAACTAGTGTAAGCATACTAGTTTATTTCTCAGTCCTGACAAAATGCTACATCTCTAGGGTGAATGCTGTGCCACAGCTTTTATGCTTTGGCTCTGGATGCTGGCTTTGGAGAGCAGCTTCAGCCTCATGCTGTTCAGCTGAAGTGGCTTCTCTGAGTACTAAGCACTCCAGCAAAAGCTGGATTGCGCACGTGGGAAGAGACAACATCCTGACCTGAGCACTATCCTTTCTTTTGCAGCCAGTATGACTGGGAATTGGTGGATAGCTTTGCCAGAAACCCAAAAATAGCCTGGTATCAAAACTTTGTTGTTCCAAAACCAGACAGCACTCCTTGTAGGTGCTTTGATTCCAACAAAGGATGCCTTTGTAATGATTATAACATCAGTTGCACCATTGCCAATGTTCAATAGCACCTGCAAATGCACCTGTGTTTCCCTGAAATAAAGAATTGTGTTTCTCACCTTGAGGGGTCTTAAACCAAATGCCTCCAGCAGCACTGTTGTTGTAAAAATGAGCACTACTTATGAACACTGCTTTGGCTGAGTAAATGCGGCTGGCACTTCCAAACTCAAATTGTTTCAAGTTTGTTCCATTCTTGTTCCTCAACAATTGGCTGTTGAGCATGTGGACAATTTTCCCCATTTGCGGCACCACCAATGGGGCCCTGTTTTCAGTTTGTTCAGTATTTGAAGCCCCCAATGTGCTACTATTGAGGTGCAATAAACATCTCCACTTCCTGCTGCTGTATTTTTTGTTGAAAGTGCAGTTGTCCACCAAAAATTGAGATGACTTCCAGTGGCAAGGCAAACTATTTGAGGCTGTGTTGCCATGACAAACACAGCTGCTCAGTTCACCACCAAGACACGTGCTTTGTTCGCCATATCCTCCTGTTCGAATGAGCAGCCTCATGTACTGGACTTGCCAAGAGTGTCAGTCGTGCTGGGCGTGCAATGGCCAGAAGTGCAAACAGCTTCAGCTTCAGAAAAGCGATTGATTTTTCTGTGGTGTGTTCCCTGAAGAGGGCGCACCCAAACAAACAGCAGGTGACCCGTTGGCAAAGGTGTGAAAACATCAGTGTGTTGTGTGATAACAGGGCTCGAGACTTGTTCTGTGCACAACATGTGATTTTGTGGCATGTTCCTTTTGTCAGGTGAAAAGCTGGTTCCTTCCACATCCCTAAATCAGCTTCAGCTTATTCTCTTTGCAATTTGTCAACTTTGAACTTTTGCAGAAGAAAAAAATGAACAGGATGAGGGTTCTGTCAACTCATAGAAATTAACCCCTGAACGGCGGTCCACACACATGTGTGTAGACGGGGTGTTTCACTCTGAGCGCGGCTCAATGGAAAGCTCAATGTCAATGCAACATTCTTTACATTTTGTAGCAAAAGTTTCAAATTTTTTTTTCAAAAGTGCCTCTGGGAAAAGATAGCACTACTTTTGTTTTTACTAAACAAGTTGAAAAAAATCTCAAAAAATGTTTTAGGAAAAAGTTTTCTTTGTGTCAAAAGAATTGGTGAGAAAATCCTGTCTACACACAATAGGGAGACAGGAGTTTATGGCAAACCGCTCAAAACGCGACGGCATTTTAGGGGTTAAGTCAGTGAGAATTCAACTTTTCTTGGTGATTAATTGCAGGACACAAAGAAAAATGCCTCTCATAGCTTCAAATCCTCTTCAGATTCCAATTTCATTTGCCTCTGTTCAAAGTGGGCAGCAATTAATTTCAACTTGGACATAATGATTTTATTTGACATTGGAAAAACTGCACATTAAATTATCTTTCAACTTTGTGTTGGTCTCAATTACATTACATGAAAAAGAAATCTGAAGAATCTTAGTCACATCAAGCACATCATTCTGCAGAAGCTAAAGGACAGAACATTTGCATGGGAGGCATGTTTTTCTCACAAACACATTTGGCTCTGTTCCAGAGTTGATATGTTTGGTTTGTGTTTTGTATTGTTGGTAATACCAATGTCTTCTGGACAACATTCTGTGAAACCCAAGAAGTGGATTGAAAACTTTGAGGAACCTCTGTTCAACACAATGTTCCTGAGAGAAAATGTTTTCAAATCAGAGGACAATCCTAAATATTGGGCTGCATACACAAACAAATCAGTCTTTGAGAGTATGTGCCACATATTTTCTACCAATCAACATTTTGGTGGAATTTTTACATTCATCGATGTGGAGTTGTTTCACAAAATCTTGCTGCAAAGCTGGTGGAGAATAACTGACTTTGTATATGTAATTGAAGGGAACAACACATTTTCAACTGTGAGACATCCTGTTGGACAAGTCTTTGCTGGAGCTCATGGCTGTCAACTTTACAAGCCCAGATCTAATGAGGCACATGACTGTGTATCTTTGAGCAACACTCTTGGAAAGCCCATGGAGAGGAAGGCTTTCTTTCTTGTGTACAAATGGGTGTTTCAGCTTGATCACCATTTGAGACTCAATGTATCAGTTCAGCATCTCAAAATTATGGTGAAGAATCTGTTTGATTGTTTTGTTGGTCATCTGTCAGTTCAAGAATCTACTACAAATTATGTGATGGAAAAATATTGTGGAATTCTCTCCAATATTGTCCTGTATCCAACAATTGCACATTTCAGAATAAATTTGGGTATTAAATTCCTTGTAACATTTCAGGTACACATTGTGTACAGTGTCATTGACAAGAAACAAATTGTTAGTGTTTCACCCCAACTACAACCAACACCTGGAAGACCTGTGTGGGCAGTGGTTCTCACACGTACCCACATACATTGTGAGAAGTTTCACTTGGAGCAAGAAAGGACAAACAGGATTCTTATTGTCCTTTCACAGAGCAGTGAAAGTTGGGTGGAGATATTTGATGGACCTGGCACTTTGTATCAAAAACTGAATGCAAACTGCAATTCAGAGGAGACCAAAAGCTATTTGACCTCCTTGTTTCAATGTGTTGTCTTTGTACGTCACTCACAAAGGTCTTTCACCAAGAACTTGAACACAAATTTCACATTCCAAGGACAACAGAAACCCATTGATCACTATTTGGTTTTGAACCAAACAGCACAGCAAGACCAACACCCAGGTTCAAACAGCAATATAAACATGACAAAAGTAAAAACACATAAATATTTCCATGTGAATGTGACAATTACCAGCCTGACAATTAGCCACAAGAGAAATAAGATGTGTCATTTTGGTGGCCTTGCAGCTTATGAAAGAGACAGCCAAGTAAAAAATAACATTGCCATATTGTGTTCACAGCATTCATATGTTTTCAAGCACAGGAATATTTACTCAACAAATAACTCCCTGATGCTCATAGTTTATTCTTACCATGAGTATGGTTCACTGAATGTCTCACTGGACATTTCCAGAACTGCCTGTGACAAAACCCATGTGGATGCCTGCATGAGGGCTGAGCCAACAGTTCTGCTCTTACCTACAGATACTTGTGTTGTTGTTCAATTGCAAAACCAGCTGGATGGCACATTTTATTCAAGAGTATCAAAGTGTGGAATGGTGTCATGTAATGAGCATATAATCAAGTTCAGGACTGACAGTCCAGGCTAGTCTGAAATAGCTCTTCGTATTGTTGGATATTTGAAAGGTAGAGACAAAGTCAAAATACCAAGCATTTACCTTTGTTTGTGTGAAAGAATGTGATGAAAAGAGACAGATTGATGTTCTTTCAGGTATTCACTCAAGACTCACCTTTGAAGGTTGGACTAGAAATTTTCTGATGCATCAAGCCTACAATGCCTTTCTATTTGGAATCCCAAAACAGGATCACTTGTCTCAATTCCCAAGAGAAAATTTTGCCCGCCAACATTCTATCCATCCTGCTCCCCGCTATCCTTGGCTGAAATCCTCTGATGATGAGGATCCTTGGTTGAAACCGACTGGTGACCTGGCTGCCTTTCTGGCAACATACACTGGTGTTATCCCAGATGTTCAGAAACACCTTGAAACATTTTCTTTGGTGACCATCATTTCTGGTACAAATCATTTGCATGGTCATAAAGCCTCCTGTGTGAAGTTGATCTATTCCCTGGCAAATAGATTTGACTGGGTTGACATCATTGTTGAAAACAAGGTTTCCCCACCCATACATGTGGGTAAACAACTGCCAAAGGAGAGTGTGCACCTCTATGGGCAGCAGCAGCATACACTATCAGAGGGCCAAGTGTGGAAGGGGGAGGATCTCTTTCTGGAGATGAACAGCAGCAGTCACAAGAGTGTAAGAGTTCAACTGGGTGTGGATCTTATGTTCAACATGGGTGTCAGTGAAGAAATGGCTGAAATGTTTCTGAGGCACATGGGTTATTCTCAGGCCCACAGGAGCTGGGCACATGTATGGACAAAGGTGGTTGCATTTAAAAAGAGGAGGTCAACTTTTTTGTTGTCTTTGTCTGGTTCAATTGGCAAAGTCACTCTGAAGAACTGGGATGAGGCTGATAAAAATGTTTCACTGAATGTGTTCTGGATTCCAACATTCAATAGTAAATTCAAAGAGCTGACTGATGTGAGGCCTCTTCTGGAAACAACAAGGAGAAGCCCTGGACATCTCTACACCCACCATGGCTTTATATTTGATGGGTCTTTTCAGCCAAGATGGAAAAAATACGCATCTGTGTGTATTGCACCCTTTGCATTCATAACCTACAAGCAAAAGATTGCATGGACCAATGTGAATGATCGTGTTGATTATTCTCAGTTGAAAGGAACCTGGATTGAGGCAATGCACTTGTGTGCAAAATTTAATGGCTCCTTGCCCATCCTGAGGAGCAGGGAAGAACTTGACCATCTGCTCAGCCTCTTCAAATTACCTTACCAGACTCCACCCCCAATGCCAGTGATGTTCATTGGGCTCATCAAAACCAAGGTAACATTGTGGTTCAGTTCTTTCCAGTAGGAAAGTGACTAAATTGCAAGTGTTTTGGTGGTACTGACACCACACGGCTTCAGACTATCACAGGCAACAAGTTTTTGACGAATAGTTACTATTTCATTGCAACCAAATGTTGCACTTTCATTTCTACTCGTTTGGTTGTTTTCAAGCACCAAACATATTTCTGTCTTGACAGGAAAACAAACTTTTCTGGCAAAATTCTGACCCAGTGAGCTTTCAGTTATGGAAGAACAGAAATTTTAGAAATCCTCACCCAGCTTCATACACTGTAAAACTCAAACCAGAAAATGTGATGACTTTACATGGGACAAATAAACTACTTTATTTCCACAGTTCACTGATGAAGAGAACAAAAACAATTTGTTACCCAAAAATGGGCAATTTAACCTCATGTGGAGCAATGTTGCTAACAAACCTGGCTGATCCAGAGTGGATAACTATTGGCTGCAATGAAGCAGTCACCATTGATACCATGTGTTTCTTTGGCAAAACAAAAACCAGCTTGACAGATTCTCCATTGAGAGTTTCCACAAAAGTGCATGGTAAGTCTTGTATTCACAAAAATGCAACTTACCACATATTTCATTTGAGTGATCCCACAGGTCATAAAAGCAAACATAAAAGAAAAATCATTTTGAATATCAGAATTTTTGAGTTTTTATTCAATGCTGTTGGTGTCTTGTTCTCTCCAATTGAGTTGTATCCTTCTTCACTTGTAATGAAGTATGAAAAACTGGGCAGCCAGTACAGGTATCACACATCTTTCATTGATAAACAAATCAACTACAAATATCCAGGAAGAATTCAAGTGTTTCTCCAAGATCATTCCAGCTGGGAACCAGGAGGAAATATTTTCAAGTGTAACCACACATTTTGGTCAATTTGTTTTCAACATGATTGCTTTCATCATCTCAACACAAAAAGGGCTGGCAGCACCTGTTTTGAAATATCACAAAAGGACTTGGGATTGGACCTTGCAGGCAATGACAACAATAGTGTTTGCTGTGTTGACTGGTGTGTGAAAGAGAGAAACAACAAATGTGGCCCAGTTGATTGGGACCTGCCTCTCAGGTTGCAAGACCAACATTCTGCTGATGTACAAGGTGTGCATAAAACAACAGGAAGTAGTCATCTTTTGTGTAATGATGGTTCAACAATGTGTGTGGAACAAGGAAACATCCAGAAAAGGGGACATGGATCTGGCACACAGGAGGCAACCTTGGTAGCTGCAGTGGTGATTGCACATGTACACTTCTGTTCACAGAATTCCCAGCTTCCATGCAGGGAAGACATTGGTGTCTGCTATAACATTTCCAACATTTGTAGTTATCAGTTCAGTGAATGTAATAAGTTGCTGCATTGTGAGGGTGGAGAGCATTTGGAAAACTGCCAAGAATTTGAGTGCAACATGATGTTCAAATGCCCAAACTTTTATTGCATTCCCTGGGCATATGTATGTGACATGAAGTGGGATTGTCCAAAGGGATTGGATGACTCACACAAGTATGTGAAGGCATGTACAAATGCAAAGAATCTCACAGATGCATTCACTTGAATGATGTTTGCAATGGACTGACTGACTGCCCCATGGAGGAAGATGAATCTCTGTGCTCTCTCTCTGGCATAAAATGTCCCCAACTTTGTGTGTGTTTGATGTTTGCCATGAGTTGTCATAGTCTTAAAAATCACTTTCTCTTGTCCAGCAATCTGCCTTTTCATGTCATTCTTGTTGACAAAACCAGACTTCATGTGCTGAGGATATTGATGAGATCCCTAGTACATTTCACAGTTCTTAAAATCAGAGACAACAGCATGCACAGCCTCTGTTCAATTATTCCTTCAACAGTACATGCAATCTCTGTAGATGCAGGGTTCAACCAAATCAAAAGGATTACTTCAGGTTGTTTCAAGAATTCATCAACCCTTGCTACTATTAAACTTGGTCACAATGTAATATCTTACATTGACTTTTTTGCTTTCAATGGCTTAACATCTCTGGCAGTTGTAGATTTATCTTTCAACAAAATATCCTCACTACCAGCCAATTGGCATGACACAGGAGATTTGAAGGTGTTGTTGATTCAGGGCAACACAGTGGTCCTTTCTGAAAATATTTGTGTGATGAAAAATGTGGATTTAAAATATTTGAAGGCTGATGAACACCTCATGTGTTGCTTAGTGAATGAAGATGTTCAATGTCTGATTGGGAAGCCCTGGTTTTTCTCCTGCACTGACCTGTTACCTGTGCAGGGAATGAAGACTTGTTTCTACATAGAGTCTGCAGCAATCATTGCACTCGGCAGCACAAGTATGGTGATCCGTGCTTGGCAGCTGTACAAAGACAAATTTCATTCCTGGGCATTTGGATGTACTGTGTTTTCTGTGGATGTTGTGGATCTCACCTGTGGATTTTACCTGACAATTATTTGGGTTCAAGATATTATCAGGGATGAGATTTTTGCAGTGTATGAGTCTGAGTGGAAATCTGGCTTCCTCTGCTTTCTTGCATGCACTGTTTTACTGAACTTCAATTTGTTGTCACCTGTTTTGCACTGTTTTATGTCTGTGGAGAGACTCATGGTTGTTTTGCACCCAATGGACACAATTTTCAAGAAAGCCAAGTTTATACTCAGGTGCATCTGTCTTCTAAGCACCATGACATTCATACTGTCTCTGAGCACCAATTTAACATTGAGGCTTTATTCTCTTCATGTGCCTTTCAAGCTCTGCTCTCCATTCATTGATCTAACAGACTCTGTTGTCTTGTTCAAAGTTACAACATGGAGTATAATTCTCCTTTAGTGTGTGTCAATTGTTTTTATTGCAGTTGTTTATGTCAAGTTGGTGAAAGCATTAAAAAAGTCTCAAGCAAATCTAGAGGGTCAGGTTTCTAAACAGCATACCAACCAGGCCATTATTGTTCAACTAGTGACAGCAACTGTGTCCAGTATGATGTGCTGGATCCCCAGCAGTGCTGTGTACCTTGTGTCTCTCCTGATAGAAAGATACTCCATAGACATGGTTTTGTGGACAACAACAGTGGTGATGCCTTTCAATTCTGTTGTCAATCCAATCATTTTCATAGTCATATCTCAAAGATCTTGAAGTCATGAATTCTATCAAAGAAAGTAAGTAAACATGCCCAAACACACTTTGAGTTGTTCCCTTTCTCTAGTCAGCGATGTTTGCCTTGCCAAGTAAGAATTGTTCACCTGCACAATGTGAGGTTTCAACATCAGGGTTGGATTTTCACTTCAATGATTTGGTTGATGCTGCAGTGTTTTTCATTTGATTGTTTTAGGCTGTGGCACATCAAAAATAAGAATACATAAACATTTGTTTGGTGGACTGAACCTTAAATATGTGGTATTTTCTTTCTTCTTAGCAAAAAATACACCTGGGGTCATTCAGACAAGCACAAAGGACAACATTACCTGACAAGTGGAAAATGGAAGACAAACTAGAACATTCTTGGAAGATAGATTTGATCAAATTCCTCACTGGTGCATTATCATTGACCAAAAACAAATCTACAGACCAAATATGAACACAAAAGAGTACCATTTTCATGGAGAAACTGCTGTGCACATACTTTGGAAGAGGATGCCTGTAGTCTGGCGCAAATCACCAAAAATTGTCATGTTTGACCTGAGTGACCTAATTTTGCCCCCGCCAGCAGATCCATACCAAAAGCGTCACTGGACCAGACTCCACACCAGTCACACCAGCCAGTAAGGCACAATTGTAATTGGGCCTATCAGTGCACTCATTTGGTTGATGTGTTCAATGTGAGGCGTGTATATCAGCAGAAATATTGAGTTCAAAAGGGACTCATAAAGACAAATACCAAGTAATGAGGAGGTTGCAAACACCACACAGACCTCACATTCACCAGGCACACTGCACATGCACCACGCACACCACACAGAGAGTGTTTTGACAATTGACAACAGCAAATTCAGTTAGATTGCTTGAAGATGAAGAGCAGCTGAAGATGTGGCTCAGTTTGAGTTTTTCATTTGTTCATGGCATGTCTCTCTTTGTATTCTGCTCTGGACTGTAGATGAGACTGATAGTTTGAAAACATGGAAAGTTTCGCAAGCAAACAATATTGAAGAGAGAAAAGTCCAAAGCTTAAGCACCTTCAAGCTGTGAAAATAAATAAATTACATCAAACATTTCCGCCATTATTTCATCAAATTTATTTCATCAAATCAATGAAAAACAATTCAAAACAGCCAGATCAGGCTCACTGACGATTCTCTCCCCCCCCCCAATTTCCGAAAATCCATCAAAGTCCACCAAAATTTTTGCCATCCACACTCCAAAGAAAAAAATACTTTCACTTTCACACACATTTTAACCCTTATTTCAATGGAACATTCAAAAACATGAGGCCAACCAAACATGCTGCCTTCCCACAATTGCCAAAATGACAACCACTGAAGAACAACCAAAAACCAAGATGAAAGCTCTTCTCTCATTGGCTCCTCAATCTAACAAGCTTTGTGATTGGTCTTGGTCAGTATCTAAGCAAAACCTGGCCTAAGATCACAGGTCATTTTCCATGGAAGCCTGTACCATGTTGATTTGTCCACAACAACCCATACCATGCTGTTTTGTTCACAGAAGCCATCAGTACCTGGCTGAACCAACAAATCCTTTCAGCAATCCTGGAAGGCAAAATTACCTCAGCCAATCAGATAATGAGGAGAGAGATGTTGCCTCTTCAGGTGCCAGAATTGAAATGATCCTTATACTATGTCCTGGCCCATGCTTGCACATACCCTGGCATGAGCACATACAACACTCATGGGGCGCAGTCTTGGCCCAGGTTACACAGAAATAGGCAGGCACATACTGACAATAAGAGGTGTGTTTCCAAGACTAAAAACAAAGGAGGGGTCCCTCTCAATCAGTGCTGGGCATCCTTTACCCGCAGGGTGGTACAGCACCAAAGCTATGAGCACATGTGACACTGACCATTGAGCCAGGCTGGCAGGAGACAACTTCCTTTCTGATAGTGTTGTGTTGGGCTGCCATACCCGCCTCGAGTTCCTTACCAAACCAATTCCACGCTCTTTACAAACCATACTCAAACCAGTTCATCTCAGCTTCAGTCTGTTGAACCAACAGTCTCACGTTTATTGGCCTTATCTACATAATGCGATTAAGAAATACAATTCACACAATAAAATATCAATACATCAGGTAATCAATCAAGTAAGGTTCACTTCAGGCTACTGCCCTGAGTCAGTTGCATACGCTTTATTTATACACAGTGGGATTGTTTACATATGGTGAATCACCCTTGGAATCAGACTGAGCCATCTTGGCAAGTGCGAAGGTTTTCTGCTGGGGCCGTGAGTAACCTGCAAATTGGGGGTGCCTTGACTAGGATAATTTATAGTGGCGTACTTCTGACCAAGTTCTGATGCTGAGCGTCAAAGCATCGTGAATTATAAAATGGGCGATGGTG
>JAAUXT010136817.1_pt1 | contig 17298 bp, 10 predicted proteins | sample 7278171 | NCBI WGS metagenome assembly JAAUXT01 (sample SAMN14350112, study PRJNA611818) | marine sediment metagenome | isolation source: surface marine sediment (1.8m) | place: French Polynesia: Moorea | collected 2018-08
AGCTTGTGACACCACAGAGGAAGGTAGCCTAAACCACTGAGCTCCAACTCATACTCTACAATAAACTATACTACAACATCACTACTGGGGCTTCACTCATATATACAACAACTGTGACCGCAACAGTGAGCATGACGCTCAGTTTCAGTTTGCGTTGAACTGGAGAGAGTTCAATGCAGGACACTTCTGCCCTCAAAGTGTGGTTTTCTGCAACACTTGGTGGCAGCAGTTCAGAACTCTGCTGGAATTTTATGCTGCAAATGGCACCAGCTGGTGAAAGAAACCCTGTTTTCCACTTTCTACTTTTGGTTCAGCATGACTTTTTGCAAATACGAGTAAAGCAGACAGGAGACATTTGTTTTTTGTGTGGAGCAGTTTGCAACTTTTCCCCATTTATGGGCAAAAGATCCCAAGCACAAAATAGCTGAAAATGTGAACATGGGCGTGCATACACAGCAGGCTTTGTTTGTCCTTTGGCTCAGAAATGGTGAGCTCATTGAAGTGTGAAAGATCAGTACTACTCAGGCCATTTTGCTGGAAAAAAAATGGAATCCAAATGAAAAGGTCAATGAGTACTCACCACAGTTGTGCTCGTCGTTGCCTGTGTCGCAGTCCTTGTCCTTGTCACAGACCCAATGCTGGGGGATGCACGTGCACTCGCCTCGCGACGACGGCTCGCAACGGAACAGGTGGCGCTGGCAGATGCACGGCAGGCTGCTGTGCGCCGCTGCAACGAGAACCGAGATACTGTTCACCCGGCGTCGAGCGAAGCGCGATCATACACCATCGACAGTGTCCGAACTGTCGTGCATTGCAGCAGAAACAAGCAACATCAGGTGCCGTCGCACGTCTCCGCAACAGAAAGAACAAAGGTAAAGACAGACAAAACAGCGTGGTGTGCGTGTTGAGCGACAGGGAGCAATCTGTGTCGTTATCTTAACGAGCGAGTCGCGCGGCTAATCACAGCTTCATTAACACTGATGACAAAGCGGCTCCGCGCGCCGTCTCTCCCTGGGAGGTCTCACACGTGATACACTGCTGTCTGACAACCGAGGCAAAATCAACCGACAACACTGTCCAAAGCATTCGCACTCAGTTGCGAGTTCACCTCAAAGAGCTTGCTTTCTTGCATTTTGTTCAAGCCTAGACTCGTAACTCCACCTCACAGTGTCTGCTTCGCGAAATCAAAATGCGTCTAGTCAACTCTCCACAAGAATTTCTTCCATATTCAATCCTCTCACCCGGTACGAAGACAAAACGTCATTCATCGAAGGGGAAAACCAAAAGAATTCTTCTCAGGTCTTATTTGCCGACACGAACACGTTCTGCTGGCAGATCCACAGAGACGATGAGCTCCTGAGTTGTTGATGACGTCTTCACGCCCAGCTATGTTCCAGTGACGTTTCGCCCGCACTAGTGTCGTGCGTTTCTGTGCATGTGCTCGCCAACGATATTTACACCTGCACGTAAGTGAGGGTTCGCACACACCCAGATATCGTGAAAGCGTTCGTGAAGTTTTCGGGTGCCTTGGGTCAGCTTGACGGTTCACGATGTGCGACGGAAACAGATCAGCAGCAAAATGGCAGACATGGGTTGCACCCAACGGCTGTCTGATACTGTACGAGTATTGGAAGTGGTCGCACCACAGGAACTAACTGTATCAGAAATCCTTCACGACAGGAATACACCAGTGTGACAGATTGGAAGATAATGTGTGCCGCATTGAAATTAATTACAAGATGATCAAGTCACTGATCAGTCATAAGTGGCACTCACAGATACTTTTTCGCTCAAGTTCTTCGAGAGATACCTTGAAAATGCAGAACGGTCCTGCCAGGTCGGCTTTTTTGCCATGTTTCGTGGTTGGCTCTGCACAAAACTTGGCAATGCACGAGAAAGGTAAAACCAAGCAAAAAGCCCTGGATTGAAACCCAATCATATGTACACACAGAAATCTCCATCTTTTCTCGTGGCACGATGCCTCGGAATGTTGAACAACCTGAAACGCAGCTCACCGAAAACCATTCCCTATTCAACGGGAGGTACGAATAGTGTTCTGTGTTGATGGAGACTGCCAGGACCAAATTCAAGCAACAAAACTGATGCTATCTCCATTACTGAAAGCAAAGGCTCCTCTTCAAGCAAGATATTACAATGAATGGAGCTTTTTGTAAAGACAGGAACTCAACGGTGATGCACGGCACACCCAACTCTCATGCTCTCTTTTGTGAGGCAAAGTTTCGTCTTCACAATTTTTTTCTGAAGGTGAGGCGCGCCAAATTTCCAGTTTAAAACCGGAAAAGTATTTCAGGAGTCTGTCGATGAAAATTTATCCGTTCTTTTTCGCAATTGACTGATCCGCTGGAAAATGTTGAGGGATCAAATGCACGAAAAGTCACCAGCTTCAGCGGAACGCGAACCTTCCGCTCTTCTTCGAAATGAAATGTGCAGTTGGCAATCGTGTAATTCCCAGATAAGGCAGCCTCCGCCGACGTAAGCAACCGCAGTGGAGTTGACAATGGTAATTGAGTTTAGAGCGGGTTGCATTGGTTTCCTGATTGAATGAAGCGGTCAAAATGCTTCAATTTACCCAATACCGCATGTGACGTTCAGCAAACGGTTGCAAAGGGAGACTACCTTATCTTCATCGTTTTGCAGATGTTCTTCCTTTCAATATGTCACAGAGAATCCTGACAAAAATCAAACGAAAGCAGCCTTCCAGCTCGTATTTTCCCGGTTGCTCTTCTCGCTTCAGGTAAATTGTTGTTTCCTTGATGATTCAGTGAAGACAAACCAAAGGTGACACCAAGACAGCTCAGCCAATGAAGCCCGCGCAAGTTTCGAAACGTGGGTAGAAGAACCACGAGGGAACGAGACCAGGTTCTGGAAACAAGTTTGGTTCGGAAATTGTGGAAACAAAGTTCCTTTGGGAAAACTGTGGACTGCCAAAGATTTTGGTCGTACGATCACAAAAACATTTTCTGGCAATTAATGCAGCAATGAAAGCTGTGTTTGTCTCAAGTGGCGAGGCAGTGACAGTTCAACAGTTGCAGGCACACGGGCTGACTTTTCTTTTTGAATGTCCCCCACACAAATGGAAGCAGCTTCCAGTTGAGGAGCACACATCAGTCACAGGTTTCTCAGGCCTTGACAGGAAAAAGGATGCTTCTTTCTTCCAAGGGTCGATCTTATTCCACTCTGGAGGGACACGTAAAGATGGCCATTTTCCTTTTGTCTGATTAAAAAGCCCAGCTCTGCCCTGAAAGGAACGGAAAGCCCAAGATGACCCACGATGCTCCTTCTGTATGCGGTGCTTGGAAATCAGAGACACCCAGCGGATGACTTTGCCATGATGTGAATGCACTGAAAATTACGTCCATTTCATCTGCAATGTGCCCCGCTTTGTAGTGATAAAGACATCTGAGGATAGTCGATGACTGCAGGAAACTTACTCAGATTGCTTTTTCGCCCTCAATGCACGACGCGTTTGCTGCTGATCTTGTCACCCACTGTGCGGTGCTCTCATCAAGAAGTTACTTGGCACCAAGCTGAGTTAGAGTGAAAGGCAACTTCACTTTTGACAGGTAGATTCTGCACTGCACCTCGGAAAAGATTTTCGAACAAAGTGCAAGCTCTTCACCACGAACAAGTAAAGAACTCGACTTCCCAGCTGAGACTAATGGCTCCAATTTCGTACTGACAAAACATTCTTGCGCTCTGTCGCAGTTGTTGGATTTTGTAGGTTGAATCTTAGTTGTCCTGACTCAAGCTGAGGAATGCTGGCATTGAGACTGAACACGAAACCGGATAATTTGCGACAAAGAAGAAGTTTATGCCCTTGACTGTTTCATCTTTTGTTGGCCACACTGGCAGCGGCAAACCTCCAAAGGAGAGCAAGGCCTCAGAACAAGTGCCGAATAAAAAGGACGCAGGTCTCTGTCTACATGTTCACTGGCTTTCATCAAACGTATCCTTCCTGCAAACTGCGGCTACTAACAAGGTATTCCCCCAAATGGATTTCTGGCGCAATTGCCCGAACTCCCGAGTTTGGTGAATGGGGCCAGACAACGCATAAATTCAATATGAATACATTTGCTGTGGAAAACAGCATTACGTAGAGGCCAGAATGGAGTAAAGAACATTTTCTAATGTCAGCAAATGCAGCTCTACTGCACATTTCCTGGTAGCCTGTCGTGAACGGACAGTTCGTCGTTCGCCCTTTTTCTTGTCTGTTCGCGTGGTGTGTGGCTACGTTTCGAAGATCATAACGAAGGGTGCATTGGCCCTGCAGCCCGACCCGTGATTGCCAGAAGGCAATATTGATCAGAGCCTGTAAGTTTTATTTCCTTGCATATTCAGCGATTTTGAACCACAAAAGAGAATCACGGGTCATCTTCACTCTGTTGTGTGTCCATCTTTCACGCAATCAACGAGTCAGGAGACAGTACTGAGCCAATTTGGCAGCGTTCTCCGACACTGTCTGTCAACTTCCATCACACGTGACGGAATGAGATATTGATCGACTGGAGCCCCGTCCGGGAGGTGCATTGAAACACTATCACTCGCGAGGAACTGGACTGGAATTCTTTCTGTCCTGTTCCAACTCCTTGGGTGACCTGGATGAGCCAGTGACTCCATTGCTTTCGTTTTCCAGTTTGGTGGTGGCTCCTTGAACACAAATTTACGACTCGAGTGCATCGGGCCTCGGGCCAGTAGGGTGGGGGCTCCCAGCCCATTGAGCGAATCACCCGAGAAGTAACACAGCTGAATGACACATCTTAACACCGGCCAATCTGCTTTCTTAGCTCATTGATTCTCCCGCCGATAAATAACCGCAGGCCCATTTCCTAATCACTTTGCTTGGTACAGAACACGAGTGTCCGTTGGCAAATGGACATCGCAGACGCGTGCCAATACCTTCCGAAGGTCAGGCAAAAAGTGCATCTGCATGCGTAGCCACAACGATATTTTCAAACTGCTGGAGGCAGGAAGTTCGGGCGTTTGTGTCAAAACACTGAATGTCTGACTTGGTGGGCTTGCCTTTTCGTTTGATTTCAGGTTCGTGCAGAGTACAGCGCATTGAGCTCACACAAAGTCAGCATCAGGTGATCATCACAGACCAGGGGCGGGTCCCATGACACCCTTTGGACGCCTCGTTGAAGCTTTCCGAAGGACAAGGCCTCGTCCAGAAAGCGCACGGTTCCACCTGGTTGGTATTGCGGCACTCCCACCCTTGCAGACAGCAAAGGTCCCACCGAATCCAGAAGAGGGGAGTGCAGCAACAGCGCCCGTGACGGACCTCCCCCAAAGGGCCCACTTGGGGGAAACCAACCAGAGTAAACTGTCACATGTGGTGCTGATAATGTGGCAGTGGTAAATATTTTTAGTGCTCGTGAGGGGAGCGACCCCTGGAACCGCCCCTGGTTCCACAGGAGGCAATCCCGCCTGACATGATTTTCAAACAGAGCGATTTCTGACAGTTCCTCACGCAGCGCGTATCGATTGAGGTTTGGGTGGTGAATTTACTGAAACTAATCTGCAGATTAAGTAATGATCCCTAAAAGCTAAGACAGCTCGGAGCCAAATCAATGGCCGCGGTACATCACTTAGAATCACGCTGGACAAACAACCAACGACGAAACACTGCGACCGACGAGCTGTGGACTTCTTGCAACTGTTAAATTCAATTTTCAGTGAATATTCCTTCTGGCGTTGTTTGAATGCAGACAGGCGAAAGATCAGGACAAAGCACACTTGTTTTGAGGTGGCAACAAAACAGAACCGAGCTTTCCGTCAAGGCAGAAGTCTTGCAAACTTCATTTGATTCCAAGGTGAACTTGTGAAGTGGAAAATGGACCATTTCATTCCTCAGTGATGAACTCAACCCAGAAATGGCTTTTATGTTTCACTCCACACCTGCACGCTGGCCATGCAACGGCCACAGCAGCAGAGCTGAGTGCTACTTCGCTTTACTTTGATCCGTTACATTAATTTCACGAGACACTGCCATGAATTTTTGATACTTTGAGACCGCACGATTGCGCAGACCTTCAGAAAATGGTCTCTTTTGTCGAGCACAAAGGAATTGATGGAGACACAACAGCTCGATTCCGCAAAGGCTGGTTTCTGAAAATCGAGTCTTTCCAAGGTTGAATATGTGAGTCACACGACGAAAACAGGACAGACAGGAAAAGGCATGAAAAGAAAGCCATTCCATAGCAAAAAAGTACAGCAGGCCGGCAGGTAGTTTCCTCAGATGCGAGTGTTGTAGAAGCGGCTTCATCAATTGCTCAGCAAATCTGCCATTGGAAGCGATGATATCAGATTCAAACTTTTTCAACGAGGCGCGTAAAATTGGTTGAACAGATGCCTTTGTCTCTGAATCCCTTCAACTGAACATCATCCCGAGAGTGTTCCTTGCCAAACTGCCTGCAAAGATCTGCGTGCAAACGATGAAATTTGAAACCCAACACGTCGTTTGCGTCTTGTTTGTACTCTGACGCCCGTCCCAGGGATTTTCGCGGTCGCTTAAAACGGAGATCAAAGACTCAGTGATTACAGGTGAGCTCAGGTGCGCGCCTGTGGAGTCGCGAGAGAAAAGGTCGCGATCGTGTTGCAACACACAAGAGCTTCCACAGCCTTTCATATCGGCCGCACTGAAAACATCAGTTGCAGCTTCGACAAACGTTCAGCACTTTTTTCAAACCTTTGTGCTGAGCTAGTGCGATGCCACCCTTGAAAGTCTGTTGCTTTGTCCTCATGTCGTTCGACAAGAAGATGGGTTTCTTGTACACGCGTTCAGAAAAGCAACATTCCGAATCTCGGTGCTCTGGCCTGCAGCAATGCAACACCTGAAGACAAAACCGCAACGAGTGTGCGCGTCGAGCAATTGAATGACAGGCACAATCGATCATTCTTCAAGACACCAGGTGAAAAACTTGCAAAAAGACTTGTTTTACAATCCACACACACACACACACACACACACACACACACACACACACACACACACACACACTCGCACATCAACTCGGACACCGACGTCTGGATTAACAGAAACAGGACGATTCGTGCCTCGGTAAATCTCGCGCTCGCTCCGGCGCGCTCAATCAATTCGCCGCCGCCGTCGCTAATGGCGCCCGTTCTCTCCCCATTTGGGCACGACGTGTGCAATTGAAATTAACGGCGTAATGGCGCCTTTCAATAAATATTCTACATAAGATTTAATAATGCGTTCCCCATCGCATACTGCACAAAGCTGTTCTGCACGTTTCGCGTCTGCACTGTGAGACATGTCGTGTGATGTCAAGTTTGGTTTTTGACTTTTCACAGGTTCTTGTTTTGGTGTCCATCTTGCATTTTGCAAGATCGTCATTCGAAAAAAAGATGAACGGCGTTTGCGGTTCGTTTCGTCAGAGACCTCCTTTTGTTGGGCCTTGGCAACAAATTGCTTCTGAAAAACCTAAAACTGTTTTCTCTTGAAAACGTTTGTCAATCGGATCGGTTTCATCTTGTCGCACTCAGTCGCACCACATCTGAGAAGACTAGAGAAGCGGCGCTGTTGGCTGCGGCGCCGGAGACGGAGACGGGCCGCCTCGCACCTGTAATTCCCCGCGCAGCCAGATCCGAGGGCGACAAACAATGTCATCAAACGTCACAATTATCTTAATGAAACTCTGCATGATGAGAAAGGCAATTCACTACCACCATGAAACAGCTTTACTTCAGTCGAAGCAGACGCCTCGTTCCACGAACTTCTTACGGCGCTAAGATGCTTGGCATAAAAGTGCGTTGTGGAGCTGTCGACCTGCCTCAAACTTTGCCTGGCGGCTTTTTTTTCTGAGTTTTGCGTTTGCTTGAAATATCAATCGGACCCCCCCCCCCACCCGCAGAAAGTTTGGTGAGTGACGCACCACGCACCTTCAATCAAATGGTTTGCATGGCAGTTTGGGAACACCTTGGGCCTTCGGACAACCAAACACACAACAAAACAAGGCACTTTCTACGTTTTGAAAATTCGCCAAAATCAACTGACACATTGAACAGAGGAAGTCCTTGACTTGCTGTTCTATTCACAAACATGAATGCTATGCATAAAAAGCGTGTGGTCCCTGGAAATGTTTGCAGTTCATAAACACCTTGTTAAGTTGCAAGAAATCCAAGATGGCTGCCAAACTATGTGACCTACATAGTGCCTGACACACTTGCATGTGGGGGACCACCAGACCACTTGATTATATAAATTTGAATACACTGTGGGCAAGTATAAGTGAGTTACAAGCAACATCGAGTTACTATGGAATCCAAGATGACTGCCAAACTGTGTGACCTACATAGCACCCATTAGAATGTGCTGTGGGCAAGTGTAAGTCAGTTATGGCCAATGTTGAGTTACCGTGGAATCCAAGATGGCCACCAAACCACATGACCTACATGGCACCTGACACACCTGCATGTGGGGGACCACCAGGCCACTTCACCATGCGAATTTGAATGCACTGCAGGCAAGTGTGAGTTATGGGCAGTGTTTTGTTACCATGGAATCCAAGATAGCCACCAAACTGTGTGACCTACATGGTGCCTGACACACCTGCACATGGGGGACCACTTGACCATGCTAATTTGAACATGCTGTGGGCAAGCATAAGTGAGTTATGGGCAGTGTTGAGTTACTGCAGAATCCAAGATGGCTACCAAACTGCATGACCTACATGTAGCCCACCACATCTGCACATGGGGGACCACCAGACCACTTGACTATGCAAATTTGAACATGCTGCTGGCAAGCATCAGCGAGTTATGGCCACTGTTGAGTTTCCACATAATCCAAGATGGCTGTTAAACCATGTGACCTGCATGGCACCTGATGCACATGTGCATGGGGGACCACCAGACCACTTGACCATGCAATTTGAATGTGCTGTGGGCAAGCATAAGTGAGTTATAGCCACTGTTGAGTTACTGCACAAAATTAGCACATACATACATACAAGGTATGTCCAGGAATATTCTTAGTTTTCATCCACAAAGAACATGACAATAGATGTGCCTGATAAAATTTAATGGTTCAAAATTCAAAACACATGCACAGGGACACAAGGAGGAACAAATGCATTCCATCAAAAATTTTTACATGCAAGAACAACAAAGTGGAAAAGGCCACCAATGACAAGCAAAATTTGGAATATAATTTGAGTAACAGTTAATTGGAGCTGTCTCCTGAGTCTTCATCTTTATCCTCTGTGTCACCATGATGCACAAAGAGACTGTGGTCACCCTCTGGGTCAATTTCCAGATGGGAGCCTTCAAAGTACTCACCCCTTGCTTTGATGTTTCTCCACTGCTGAACTAGCAGTGCCACAGGCAGACTGTTCTTGGAGAGTACATTCTGTCCAAACACTTTGTGCAACCTGGACCAGGACTGGGTGGGGCTCAGTCCATTGTTAGCCAGGAACTTCAAGACTGTCCTCTGTTCACTGTGCTCCTCTTTGTTTGGTATTTCCACAATCCAAAACAACAGCAGGGACCATAAAAAGATCCAAGGAATTCTCAAACTGGTTGCCATTGAGTGACTTGACCTTACTGATGCATCACCCCAACTTTGACCTCTAGCCAATCTTAATCTCTTGACCTTATGCACCTGTGCAGTATATGAGTGTACTGGCAACATCATTGGGATGAGTTCATCCTGTCCACAAAAAAATCACACCCGAAAAACAACGTATTTTTGGACAAAAACTAAGAAATCGTGGACATCCCTCGTACATACATACAACAGCAATTCGTACAGCAGCAACGAGATCGGAGAAGAGAAAGCATGCGACCATTGACACTGCTTTCAGGTGTCCGAACGGTGCTGTTCCAGTTCTTCGTTTTTGGCTGCTTGGTCAACTTCTGTATGTAGTACGAATTATTCAAGCACAGCTCCTTTCAAGAACAAGGCTTTTTGGAGGTCCCTGCTTCAGCCTGCCCAAAAATACAGCGGACGCACATGCAGCGGACGCACAGGTGAAAAGAGGCAGGAATCTGCCTATTGTTTGCCAGAGCTTTGTGAAGGAACACTTTGCCCTGGTTGCCAGGCTTGCGAAAACCAACTGCTCGTCAGAGGTTCAATTTGTACAGGTTCAGGTCAGGTTTCTGCGTCGAGAAAAACTGGCCTCATCCCAGTTTGATGAGGGTTCCTCCAACCTCTGAGAACCAGGCCCTGAAATGTTTTGGCCACATGTTGAATTTGTTCGTTTCTCGGGTGTTCCAGGGTCTCTCCAACCTCTGGCCTCACTTGGAGGGGGGGTGTCAGGGAGCCGCAACACGCAAAGAATAAACATTTTGTGCCTCTGGCGCAAAATTTGAAGACAAATTAATCTTTCAGGGTGGGAGGGGACCTCATGCCCTTTGAATCCGAGAGAGCTGATTGTAATTGCAAGAAATACACTGTGATCTGCAGCAAGACCAAAAAAAGTGAGATTCAGACCAGTTTCAATCGAACTCTTGCGATGCTTTGAAAGTACGAACCAGGGTCCAACGATTTGTGATGGCCTCCATACCCTTTCGACACCACGCTGGACATATCAAATTCAAAACACAGGGCAAAGTGTCACAGGAAGGAAGTTTGACTGAATTCCTCCTGCCTGTGCGAATTCCAGAGCATGACTATCTGGTGCGCTCTCTTCGAAATGATTTCGGCAAAACGTGTCAAGTGAAAAGGGATGTTCTATCTCCTGGCCGTATGAATTGGCATACAAATATCATTACACACACAACAAAGGTAAAGATCCTCCAAAGCTTGGCACAGTTTTCAAAGGTAAAAGACGTCTCAATCAAAGAACACGTTTGCCTGAAGGCACGCGCTGATCTTGAAATGGAAAAAAGTGGAGAAAGCGTTACAATTTGCGGTGAAAGGTTTCGTTATTACCCTGCAACGATATGAAATGGCAATTCAATAGCCAAACACGGCTCTCCTTCTACACAACACATTATCTATCAGCCACCGGCACAGAAACGTGTGCATCCGGAAATTGGGTAGCGGGATCATTTTTAGAATGAAGGGAATGGAAATACCGCTGATAGGTGATGCGTCTGCACGAACATCGGTTTCCGGCGAGGGCCCCAAGAGCGAAAAAGGTGGGTCATCCGGTCTGGTTCCAGACTCAGTGTCAAAGAGCGGCAACGAGGGTTCTTACATGGTGCAGACCAACACCTCTTTTCACTGTTCACTATTTTGTAAAATTATATTTAATTGAGATACCCCAGCAAGATTTTAAAGAACTTCTGGATTTTTAACAGTTTAATTAGTTGATATTTTTGTTGTAGATCGATGGATTGGAGACTTTGTGTTTTTCTTTTCATCTTTCCTGTTTTGGCACTGGTGGTGTCTGGAGTACGTATCTGGACTCGTGTTCACACACAGTTCCTTTCTTTTCAAAGGACGAAATTCCACAGAATTTCACACTCTTAAAATGCTGAATTAGCTCAGACAAAGGAAGGAGAAAACCAAACACCTGGGAATATTTCTGCGTGTGTGAAGAATATCGATGTCAGCTTCTATTTGCAAACACGAAATCGCAGTGAGGAATCCGCTGCAGCATTCTGCATGTTTTCGCCTGAAGAAGCAGAAACAAAGGTTTGAGGTTTGTCCCACAACTTGTTCAAGATTTTTCTCCTGGTCGTCGAAGTCCAGTCGTGTCTCGATCTTTTTCACACGTGGACTCGCAGAGGCGGGCATTCGCCTGGTCGCGAAACGTTGACATGGACACAGTCTTCAAACCGAACCAGGAATGAAAAGGAAAGTTCACTCCCGTAGGGAACGCTCTCGAATCAACCTGAAGTACGATACAATGCCACGAAAGGCGGAAACAATCACAATGGTCATTCAGACTCGTACGAAATTGTGCTGCAGGGGACGAAATTCTCATCTACTTCAGCGGAAAGAACAACGCAAACGAATCGATGCGGCAGATTGCTTTCTCCCACAGATCACCCTCACTGTGTGATGCTTGGCTAAGAAACTCAGGGCTCGTCTGCGAGGTGTATGCATACAAGGGCGAAGTGAGACGGGGTCTGCAAATGTTGATTGAATCAGGCCTGGTCCTGCACGCAACTGTCAGATGCGATCCCCCATTACCACAGCAGGATCCAAGTGCTGTCAATGTGCACTGTCCATTCCCCGGGACTGCAATGATTCATTCCCACGTCCACAGACCTCACTTGTGGAAGAAATCAAACACTGGTTTGTTTTTGCACTTGCGCACAAAGTTTGTGCACTTGCGAGATTTCAAAACCAGAAAGTTTTCTTGTGGTCAGTCAGTTTTCACATCATGATTCACTCAATGAATGACTCCAACGGAGCTGAAATGGGAGGCAGAAGACAGTCAACAAGGCAAACAGTCCTGTTTCGGTAGTTTTGAACGGCAGAGTGCGAGTACAGAGGATAAATTCTGGAAGTAGTCAGAAAATCTGAGACACCGTTTTTCACAAACAGGTAATGAAGTTGATCAATTAATGATTTTCGTCTCTCAATTCTGTCATCTACCTCTATTCTATTGTCCACTTGTTCGCCTCTCCATTTCACATTCTCAGCTTGCGGAATTGTTTTCTCGTGCACACATGGGACGTGTCCACAGACACTTGTTCTCCCAGATGAAGAATGGTCATAAACACTGGAACTGCTGCAGTGAATATTTCCCAGCAACGAGGAAATGGACCTGTGAGTGAATGGGTGTGAGAGAAAGTGGACAGTACACTCACAAAGCTTGTCTTATTGGTCCCGCAGGAACGTGGTTCTCATCCCTCGTCCGGTGCATATTCTTTCATTTTTGTTGCAATTACGATTCACTGCAAGCGTTGTATTGTGCACTCCAGTTCTATGGCTGTTCCTTTTAAAGTCAAGCGGTGTTCAACCGATCAGCTAAGAGTAAAATATGGTTTCAATGCAGACATCCCCCACGCAAACATTCAACTTGGGAAAATGCAAAGCGAACCGTTGTTGTCATCTGGTAAGTGTCACAAGTCTTTCGAGGATTCCAGTTCTCAACCCTGCCACTGGGCTGCCAGTACTCAGCTGTTATAACCGCATCACAAATCTTCAACACGAAGTTATCGATTTTGTTCAATAGGTTGAAAATCTTTTGTCATCGCGACACAAAGAGCAACAATTGCGGCAAAGTGATTAAGTTTGGAGGAGTTTTTGTTGTGTCGGGCTGGAGGCCTCGACAATGCTTCATTGATTCCTCAAATTATGATGTTGCAGCATATGGACAACACCTGATTACGTTCACAGGCCAGGCAAAGACAATTGAGGCTCGTCGTCAGGGCCACATTTGTTCCATATAGGGTCGGCACAAGCAATCTATAGTTCTGGGTCAAATGGTCCTGTACAGTTTGGTTGCCCTGACTTGTGCCACACAGGTGCATGTATTCAAAAGACAACAGGAGATTAACTAAATCCTCGGCTTCGCCTCGGATTCATCAATCTCCTGTTGTCTGTTGATTTCCATAAATACGTACACTTCTTGTCACAAATGTCAGCACAATGGAATAGGTTACGCTTTTCAAGGTACTCTGTTGCAATCGAAATGTCAAAGGGTCATCCCAACGTAACCGCAAATATTCTGTAAATCCGCAGCCAAATATGCTGAGATTTCAGAACATTGTCGGCACCACCACCAACGACATAGGTTGGGCGACCCGTGAATATCTCGGCGATATCTGTTCTCCAAACTGACAGGAGGGCCCAGTTTACAAACAGTAATCACACCACAGAACAAACATTTGTCTATGGTGAGAACAAATAAATAAACTCTTGCACTTTGTCAAGTGAATAATACCCTTTTGTTTACCCCTTTTTCTGCTAAAATCAGGAATTCGTTGTTGACTTTGCGCCACGGAGGAGCTTTTAGCTTCGAGCACGAAATGGATCTCATGCAAAACAGCGTTTGACCAGACGCAGATCTCGAGCTGAAGATCGCTGTGATGTATCCAGTGCACAAGGCACCCGCTCTGCTGTCAAAACTGTGATCCAGTTCACACGTTATTTGCACCCATGCACAGGTTTTTCATGCTAATCTGTCCCTGATAGCCATGTGTAACAGAAAAATTTTGTTGTATCTCGGTGGACGACATGGGCCAGACCAACCAGACCATACAAACCACAAACCACCCGTGTCACTGTACGGTCAGGCTGGACAAAACACGTGTTGTTCTGACACTTTTTGCCTTCCATTCTGGTTGTGACGCAGTGACACTTGGAGACAAAAACATGTGGTGTTTCCCTCAAGTCTTTTCTTGCCATCAAACCAAACCAATTCACCATGCCTTGCTCAACTTTGCCAAATTGACACTCAACAATATTCTGTGGAAAAAAATGTTCTGTTTCCTCCCAGACAATCTTGTGCATTTTCCAATGTATTTTTCTGTGGAAAGTAAGATCTGTTCTTTCCTGCCCTGTTTAACTTCACAATTTGTCAGTACATGTACACCAACTCTGACATGCAAATATTCCCAGAACAACTCCCTGAAACCAAATGTGCGAAGAACGGACAACCTGTCAAATTTTTTTTGTGCATTTCATGACTCCGGCATCATTGTTCCTGAAAGCTGCACCCTGCGAAATCTTTCTCGTTGTGTGTCTGTGTGGACAAGCAATTTGTCTTCTTGTCTTTGGCCTTTCTGTCCTGGGCACAACCACCATTCGAGACACATCGCTGCTTCATCGTGAAACCTGTCCTGTTTTGTAGACCTCTCAGGTTTCTGGACTCCCGGCTTTGAAAGGTTGATCACACAAATTTCCATCCAATTGACCTGCATTCACTGACACAACTTTGAGCAGGTTGCGTGCGGACATATGTGCTCTGAAGCCAAGCTGTTAGCTTTGCACCTTTGCGCTTGTCAAGAGCAAGCAAACATTCGCAAGTATCCACAACGCACACGGTTTGGCACGAGTTTTGAGTGAGTAGTACTCACTCTTGGCTGAGTACTCACCAGCTTCCGGTGTGTGCTTGCCACACAAAGGCAGAGGACCCAGCTCTGTCATCTCAAGCAGACGCATGGTCAGACGGTGGCTCGGGAATTGGCTCCACAGGGGAAGGGCGAGTAAAGACGGACAGGACGAAAAACACTCAGCGAGATGCCCCTCGGGTGTCACGCTGAGCAAGCACACTTGCAAGGAGTTGCAATAGATTCCGGCTTCCCAACAATTTCCACTGGTTGCACGACCAGGAACACACAAGGCGACCACGTACACACAGACAAAGCAAGACAGGACAATTCTGCAAAACCGCGAATCTGCGATGGGTGTGACTTGTCTGCGACCATCCTAATGTGTGATACACAGTGATGGTGGGTGATTGTGATGGTGATGGGTTGGTGATGGTGCTGTTGAGACATGATGTGATGGCATGATGGCAATCTTTTGCTTGCCATTGGTTGCCCATCGCCCATCATATCAATAACCCATTACCAACCAATCACCAACCAACTTCCATCACATCACCCATCAACATACTCACACACACACTGTCTCACACACAGTGGGAGGGTTTGGTGCTCCTGTGAGGAGATCTCACACACCTTGTAGGAGGGTGTGGTCCTGTACGGAGGAAAGGGGCCTCTATTGTCACACCACCACCACCTATCACCACCATCACCATGTCTCGCACAGTGGGTCATGTGACAAGGCTGGGTACACGTCCAGATACTCTAATGTGGGTTCGTTTGCACGTTTATCAGGGTTGCACATTCGCTAATACTGGCATTGTTTGCCAGTTTGCATCCAACAGGTCGTCGCTTGACGGCCAATTTGTAAACTGAGTCCATGTAACATACATCTTCATTTCCCCATCAGCCTGTGCACAATCTATTTAATTTATATCGCGGCAGTACTCTGTCAAACATTCTGCAGGTTACCCTTTGCAAGTACTCTGAACTCATGTGCCTAGAAACTACAGAGACTGAACGCCGAACTCTGGTAACGATGTGACTGAACGATTCGTCATATTTTTGGTGTCTCCCTGACCCTGTAATGACTTGATGTACTGACTGGTTCATCTTCTTCAGACTTCACAGCATTCGCAATAACTCAGCCCTCTTCAAGTGAGCAGCTTTGTCTGCATGTTTGGTGAATGAACTTGGACAAGAACACTTGCCAGTGCAGACACGCACCGAGGACCATTGAGTGACAACTGGCATCCAGGCTGGCGCGTGGAGGTTTTACTGGGCACTCTGATCTGGCTTGACAAAAAGCTTGCCAGGTTCTGCTGAAGTTCCAGTCCACATAGGGGCGGGGGAGTACCATGTTCCATTCATCTTGCGGAGAACAACCAAAGGACGCACGACGCACAGGAAAATCAAAATTTGCACCTACCCCACAATAACCTCAATGAAACTGCACCAACAAAAAGCAGCAAACTTCACAGTGTACGAATGATGAATGTGTGAAGTCGGTTAATGCGGTTTAAGCTTTTAGCAGATTATTCTCCTGCGGAATGCGATGCTTTTTTTTTTGTCTGTCTCACCATTGCTATTGCCAAACTGCGGTCGGATCGGATTACATTTTGGGAGTACAAAGCCCATGTGCGGACATGATACTTAGTTCGCAATGAAACCGCCATCTCGACCAGGTTCGCTCGCCACCACGTCGGGTGACGCGACAACGAGCTGCATTGCACGAGGAAACTTACCTGAAAAGACAAAAGAAAAGATTTCTTTTTGAGTTCGCAATTTGAAAAACGTCAGTACGAATTTTGCCACACTCAAGAATTTGCAGCAAAATGCTGGCTGAATTATCACAAGCCAGACGTCGTTTTTGAAAAACTTTTGTGCGTCTGCAGGTCGCATCCAAATCTGAGCAACATTCTTTCGTCAGGTCCGCAAGAAAACAAGAAACTTCACTTGGTATTCAAGATCGGTATCTTTGAAAGGACAGGACACCATTATACAAGGCATGATTTATCGTCCGCTTCACTTGACAAGTCGCAGTAAAACTTTCTCTAAAGAGAGGCAAGTATCTGTACGAAATTTGGTGCTGGCACAAACAGTTCAAACACGTCGCGCTCCTCTTGTCAAGGGTGTTGAGCCCGAAACGGGTCTGATTCTTTGCGAAACCAAAGTTCAACATTTAACCTCAGCCCAAATGAGAGGACACACGTCACAAACACTGCAGATTCTCCAGCACTTCAAACCCTCCAAGTTCCGTGTACGAGGATCTTTCAGGAACTCATTGCCACGACCGTTTGACACAGTTCCTGCGCGACTTCGCAATTGACTTTGGTGTACGGAGGAACAAATCATGATCGTGGCAATGAG
>JAAUXT010009599.1_pt1 | contig 17293 bp, 19 predicted proteins | sample 7278171 | NCBI WGS metagenome assembly JAAUXT01 (sample SAMN14350112, study PRJNA611818) | marine sediment metagenome | isolation source: surface marine sediment (1.8m) | place: French Polynesia: Moorea | collected 2018-08
GAACAAATAGAACACTTTCAAACTTGCGTTCACAGATTTTGCCTTTTGATGCCTATAGGTGATTTTCACCATCACCATACATTATACATAATGTATGCTTCAAGGTTCAAATCACCTAAATACTGCACATCAGCTCCATGGTTCTTTTTAATTTTGAAGATACAGACAAGTGGAATGATGTAAGAGCTGGATGCCCGCGCTCAAATTGTGCGAATAGTTTTCACCTGCGGCAAAGCAACATGCAGAGAGTTGGCCCCACTTGCCATCAACAGTCATAAAATTGAGTTGGTGTGATTGGTAGAGCCTGTATTTCTGTCTTCACCTTTGTCAGACTTGGTTTTTCTGCTCTGTATTCACTGTTGTGCAGGAATCCAACTTCACAACAGTCAGTGATTTTGGTCGATGAACTCCACACTCTGTATTTGGTTTCCAGAGAAAACCCTCCTGCCAAGCGGGTCAAGAGAACCAGCGAGTTCCTGAACACCAAAGAAACGTTATAACTTCGTTTCCCAAGGTCACCTTCCTCCATATTATCAATATGTTGAAGTTATGATAACTGACAGAACAATTGCGAAGTACAAGGCCAAGCTGGTGCGGCCCTGGACGCCAACAGGTTGCACATATCACTGACCTTTTTACCCAGAACAAAAAGGCCCATGGCAAGCAGGCAAACGAAATGGTGCTGCTAATTTGAAAGAAGTTGCCGCTCCCACAGAAAAGCACTTCTGTGGCAATCATATTTCTCAATAGAAATTCTCACAGCAGTAAAGCACTTCGCTGCAGATAACCTCAGAATTGGCTTTCCGCACATCAGCCGACTGCACCTGGATTCACAATGAGCTGATCTTGACTTGCAAATCGTTATAAATTGACCTCATTCGCACCAGAGGTCAGTGCACACGAAAGCACCTTGCACCGAAGACTCCTGTGAACTTTCCGCAAAGCCTGCAATTACGAGTTCGTGAGCAATGCTCAGGTCTCACTCGGGCAGTGGGCATATTTTCGAAAAATCACCTGTCAGGATGAATTGGCTTTTGTCTGTCCGTCCTTCCCACCCCGAAAGAGCAACTGTTAAGTTCGTTGCCACAGAGAATCATTCAAACGATGAAGAGCCAAAAACGCAGCGAAAGCGAAACCACCAGAAATTCTCTCACTTTGGCACAATCTTCAGCCTCAACAAAATCGGGTGAGTTGGCTCTTTGTTCCCAACCAACTCACAACCCAAGAAACTTGGGTCGGACAAAAGTCAGAATCTGACTCGAAATTTTCGTTCAACACCCTGCAGGCTCAAGAGCCAGAGCAGGGATTCCGAGCGATGTACGAAGCGCCGGAAACAATCGGCCGCCGACACCTGATCTGCGAAGAAGCAGCCGCGACCCTCCGTAACCTTTCCTCTCAACCCTCTCAATGTGATCCAGATTCACAAAATGGAACAGAGGGGAACTTTCGGGGATTGCAGTCTCACCAGGTCAAAGCTCGCACTTTGCAAACGCACAAATTCCTTGGACAACCTTTCACACGAAAAACAAGTGAAACCCGGAAACAGCCACTTTGCGATTTGTTGTTTCGTTTCTCGCACCACACCTCAACTGGACAATTCCGCTCAAGACATTGACGTGAGTCCAGACGGAAACCAGGCAGAAATGTGTGAGACTGATGGGTCTTGAGGATCCGCCTCGGACGCAGCGGTACCGGGGCGCTCGGCACCTGGCTTCATCCGATCTCTGCTATTTCAGAACAGCTATCCCCACCTGATTGTTTCCTTGATCTACAGCAACATTTATTTTGATGAAGGTGACGTTCGGGAAGAAGTTTTCGGGCGTTTTCTGGAATCAATTTTTGCAGGCCTGAACATGGTTGCACAAAAACATGTGTGAAACAACAATCTAATGTCCAAGCAAATCATTCAGACGAGGAAAATGAAAGAATTCTGTCATTCCTTTCCTCCAAGGGAATGCAACTAAAGCACAAAAATCTGCAGATTCTGCGTTTCGGTGGGGACCATATGTTGCCTCAGAACAATTCAATCACGACAAGCCCGCGACGGAATCTGTCGGCACTTGTGTTGATGTTGCTCTTGGGAGGGTCAAAAGTTCCACTTGCAGGTGAAGTGCTGATCACAAGTCCAACACGATCACTGATGCCGTTCCCGCTACATTGTAACGCGAGCAAAACTGTTGCAGAGATAGGAAATCAGTGAAAACACATTTCTTTTGCAGGCTGCAAATTCTTCACACTCGTTGGCTAGAACTCAGGAGAGGCAGAACATTGTGAAGCTTTCTGCATGGTCCCTTTTCCGTCTTTTCAACGAAAAAAAAAGCGACAACGAAACACGTGACTGCACAACCCAGATTTCTTCCAGTGCAGTGCCCTTTGTTCCAAACAATCCAGATTTGATTTGCTAAAAAAAGGGATCATCAGTTGCATTTTTCTGAGCTGATCCTCTGTTTGCTCTGGGTTTGCTTTCACAAAATCATAATGCCAAAGTACCATCTATTTGGCTGTGCTATCCTCTGTTTACGTGTTTCTGCGCTGAAGAATTTTGCTGACATGTACTTGGCTGAATACCACTTGCCAATAGCTTGCAAGCAGCACATCTGCAGATCTCCACACAAAGCCCGACTGACATTCAAATCGTTCAACGCTTCTAACGATGCGGTGATTGCTTGAAAGCGAGACAGACAAGCTTGACTTGCGTGAACGGACCAGGAGCCTGACAAAACAAAGAAAGAAAAGTTGCCACGCGACACCGGTACAGGGAAAAAAAGAAGCAAGTGTCATGCATTGACACTTAATCTGTCGTTCGATTAAGGTTTTCCGAGAGAGGGACACAAAATTTCCGTCAACAGACGGAGTAAAACTGCCACCCAGAAAAATGTACTTTGCTCTCACCTCCGCCCCTTCCTGCACTCAAACGTGGCGCATCAAAACTAAAGATCCACGGCGAGAAAAAAGCAACAACTCTCATCTGAGTGTTTTGCACTCGACGCAACAGCGATACATCATCTGAGCAAAAAGAGCAACAAGGCCAGACACAGCATGACAACAACCACTTCAACCTGCATGTGAAGATTTCAAGATTGAAAAGCTTGGATTTTGCAAGACCGAAACAACGCATGATTGCAGCTGTAAGATAACGGCCGAAAAACACGCGTCCTTGTGTGCAGACGGGCTCAACGTCAAGGCGATGGCTTCCCAAAGACTCCATGGTTGTTTATACGCGTGTATCATGTACATGTAAACAAGAAGTGTTCTCGGGTGTGGAACACAATAGGCTGAGCGACATTGTCTTCATCCCACTAATTATCAGGAATACAGCACCAGCAAAATACCTGTGCGTTTGGGGCCTCAGTACAACACAAATACGCACACACGTCACCCAATCATCCAACATTTGCCACGCAAATGTTCATCTGATCTTTCGCAGCAGATTACACCGGATGGAGTCGGTGAGAGATTGTCATTAAAAACGGCAATGGGTTTCTTCGGAACCATGAAATCCCCCAAAGGACAACATTCTCTGCAAAAAACAGCATCTTGCATGTTTTCCCAAGCAATGTAAAACGCACGCAGAATTCTTTGGTTCTTGACGACAAATGTCAAGATCTGCTTCTCTGGTGTTGGTGTCCGACATCAAGCAGGACCACCCAGACATGCATGGGTTTGTTGCAAGCTCGTAACTTCAAGGCCAGAAGGAAAAAGCACCCAGAAGAATGGCAAAGGGAACAACGATGTCTGACAGCAGTAGTTCACTTCAAGATTCGGCTCTGTTGTTCTGCACGCCACACAGAAAATGTGATGAAGGAACAAAAAACGTTCTCGTGGGTGTTTGTTCCGCTGGAGGGACGTGGATCCATCTGAGCCCCTGTCAACCAGATGTTGCAGGTGTGATCTGTCTGGAACAAGTTCAGCATCAACTGACGTTCTGCGTCGCTTCAAGTCAACGTGCGTGAACGACTCATGACATGAGGTTTGTAGTTTCTGCAACCTTTGACGTCATGACGGCTAGCCGAAGTCTGAATTCCCGTCTCATTCGTGGGCATTGTTTTGCAGTATTTGCTTTCTTCTCGTTTCTATATTTTTACCCATCAGTCCTGAACCAATTAACGGGCACTGAACTACTGACATTACCAGCCCAACGGTATGCTTTTTACCTCAGGCGCTCCAACAGAAGCGCACGCGGATCCAGTTCTTCGTTGTGGAGAAAGCTGCATGAGTGGAGTTACAGGAGTGCACCATGGACGTGACACCTCTTGATTTCTGCCCTGCAGACATTCACTCTGGAACGTCGGCAGAGGAAACGTTTGTTCCACCAACGACTTATGTACTCGTACAAAACACTGCACAATTTTCACAAACTCTGAAAGCCTGACAGCACACCAAGTCCTGAGCAGAACCTGTGTTTTTTTCTTGGCAGAAACCAAAGAACAAAGTCCACGTCCACGTGCCACCAAGTCCACGTGCCCATGCAGCTTGCGAAGCATTGCAAATAATGCGGGATGAAAACGAGTGCAAACCGAGACTCGTTGCTTTTCAAGATTTCAATGGCACCACAAAGGGTCAACGACGGACCAAGCGAAGCTGCGTCATTGGATTGCGGCCACTCCTCCACCGGACCCAAGTTCAGCTCCCAGTGAAAACCCTGGATCCCCGGACGCGGTGCACACATACCTGCTGGAGCTGGCAATCAGCTGGTCTTGAGCCGCGGCTGCGGCTGTTGCAGGTAGGTTAGCGCTGCCGCGGTAGCCCAGGGCTCCAGGCCCCAGCTCAGGAACGTCCTCCAGCCGCTCGGCTCCCAATCTCCACGAACCATCAGCCGTGAGCAGCGAGCACAGCACACCCAATACGCCTTCTCGTCTTTCATGGCCCAGCTGAAGCAAAAAATACAGAAAAACAAAAGGGTCGGACTTGTGTCTACTAATTGAAATTTACTGAAGCGAAGATAATTTGGCCTGTCGAGAGTTCAACACCAGCCAAGCTAGATCATCCTATTTCCCTCCTTCTTGTATCAGCTTGAGGCTTTCTGCCGTCTCTACAGCTTGGTGGGGCAAATGCTGTGAAACGAAGTGGGTGTTTATATTTTTTTCATGCCACCACAGGTGAAAGAAAAGACACACTAGGGAAAGACAACAGAAGGGAAAGAGAGAACAACGTGTTCTGGAGAGAACGTTTTGGGTTCAAGCGGAAAGAGATGTGTTGAGGGGTTGAGGAGGCAAGAAAACAGCTGTTGTTCAACCAAAGTGACCAACTGAAATTTCGCAACAACTCAACTGCAACCTCCCCCCTCCCTATTGATTATTGAGGTGAGATGCACTTGGCTGCAATTTCATTCTGTCGCGTATTTTGATGACGAACACAAGCAACTTCTTGATTGAAATGGACCACTGCACTTTTGGAAGACAAGTTCACATCCAGAACATTTTGCATGTGAAATCAAAGGATCGATGCTTTGTAAACAACTAACTCAATCGACTGTTGTGCCCAACAACGCTCGGCTATTTTTGCCTCATCCTCACTGAGGGGAAGGTCGCGCACTCTTGCAACAAACAGCCACTTTGCTTCCCGTCTCTTTGAAACCGGATTTTGCTGTGTGCAATCAGTCACACACATCAGTCACACAAATAATCTGGCGGCGTTAATTCACACCGTACTTGGTGTGTCGCGCGTGGATCAAATTCTGATGCATCGCTGAACATGCCCTTTTCTGGCCCTCGGGGGAGACGCAGGGCTCGGGTATGCAGGGAGCTCTGGAACCAGGAACAGGCTGGGGGGGGGGATTTCAACCTTCTGCACCTCTCTGACACCCAGAAAAAGTGGGTTGACTCCCAATTTTTGTGCCGCATGTGCAGTTTTTCGGGTTCTTTTCCAAAGTTGAGGCCGCGCCCAACATCCTGGAACGGCCCACAAAGCAGTGTCACTGGGTACAAATACGAACATCAGACCAAATTTCAATGTATTGTTCTGTAGATTTACTCGAACTGGGTTGAGACGCTGAAGAAAATTGTCTTCTTTTTGCAGGTGAGTTGCTATTTTTCTGTGTGGTCAGCACTTATTTATGTCTCTTCTTTTCTCTCAGAAAGAAACACCCGTTCATCCTCAAACTCTTGACAGGTCCTTCACAGCAGCAGGTTTTCACTTGACTTCCCAAGCTCTGATTACACAGCTTCCTCTTCCAGCTGTACCGAATTCTTGGGGTGTTCTAACTCCTAAAAGGCCGCCAATAACATCCACCTCCTGCGGTACAACAGTCTGACACTTGCTGCGGACGTTCCAGAGGTCATACAAGACGACACACAGCCCAGTGTGCAAAAACAGGGTCCCCACCACAGGCAAAAACCTGAATGGGGCCTACGGCATCATGACATTGTCAGCCCCATTCACATCGTGTGTCACCCAACACACCCTTCGCCACCTGGCTTTGTTCCTCAAACGCACGCACAAACCCATTTTAACACACAGAGAATAGACCATGTGCACCATGTGCACGCACACTTGCAGGCACACAGACAACTTGCACAGGGTACCTGGTGTCAAGTCCAATTTAGAGTGGCACCAAAGAGCAAACCCCGCGATGGTTATTTCACGGCGCACTCACCTGCTTGATTTTGTTGAGTGGCTGCAGCAAGGACGTGACCAGCGAAGCCACAACTGTCTCTTCCGCCTCGTCAGTGCACTGCGCAGCGTAAACCAACAGCGCGACGTCCGTGATGCCCAGGCGTCGATTCTGAACCACACACACAAGTCACAAATCAGTGAGGTTCCTTGATCCAAGAACTTGCTTTGGAGGTCAGACAGGTTTGTCAATGTTCACAGGTGTAAATGTCCCAGTGGATCAAACAGGGTCGGAGTGAAGAAAGTGAACAAAAGCGGTACAAAAGTGAACAAAAGCGCATTGCAAGACATTGTTTCAAGAAGGAGGGACTCAACCAACAAATCCAAGACGTGACTCGGTTTCTTACGGGGCATCTGTGCAGCGTATCGCGCGCGTGTGTGACGATGGTGTCCACGTCCACGCCATGCCACGTCGACTTGCAGCTCAACGCTGAACCGGCTCGCCGCATCTGGTTCAGCACAACGTGCAAGAACGCCAGCACCAGTGCCAAGTCCGATCTTTTTGACCCCTGGGAAAGAAACAATTGCGCGAGAAAATTATATCTGTAGAACATGTCACACAAGGATAAAAAAGGCCGGGGCATACGTCCTTTTTGGAGTTGCAAGAACATTCCATTTTTTTCTCGTCAAGGAACGCAGACTGCAGACAGTGAACTTCAAGGAAAACGTGCAGTTTGGACCAGTGGAGTGCTCTCGTGACAGCGGAGGTTTTTGGTCCAGTTCATACCTCTCTTGGATGACTGCTGTTTTCCACTCTTTTCAGTTTGGTGTCTATGTCCGTGTACATTCTCTGCATTGTATTTCCAAAGTTCGTTGTTTGTTCACACGACACTTTGATTCCGTGTTGAATCAAGCAGCCTGCATGTGACAAAAAATACACCATCCCGTTTGTGTTCAGTTTGAACAGCTTTTGAAGATAAAAACGTTGTACAACAAACAACAGAGCGCGAAGTTGCGACCATTTGTCTCAGATCGGAGATCACACTTTCAGAGGATGGTTTGGAACGTACCGGGCAACACCCTGTCACGACCGCACTGTGTCGTCACGAAGAGCCTGAAGCGTTCGTGAACAACCAGACTGCCTTCCGAATTTGCTTTCCGTTCTGTCGGAAGCCCTCTGACTTCACTCCGGAGGACAACCTTCCATACAGAACAGAGGGCATACATGTAAGAGTGCTGTGGACAAACAGGACAGAGAGAGAACGAAAGAGAGAGAAACACAAATACACACACCACACACACATGCGTACACACACCTGAAGCAGCCCCAGCAGCTCTTCATCCCAGGAATCCGCGAGGTGCGCGTTCTGCAGCACCAGCCAGTACCCGGCCTGCACACAGTCTCTGAGCGCATGCGTCGCTTCACTCATCTGCGACGCGACTCCGAACGTCACAGCGAGAAGCTTCCCTTCCATACCCTTGTCTTTCGCCAGTTCTTGCAGACTAATGTGACACACGAACCCTGGAAAAGAAAAGACAGTTTCCTGCATGAAGGACTGGTTGCCCAGTGGTGTACTTCAACTTGAAGTCAACTGTCGACCTCGTATGCAAATCAGAAGTCTACGTTTGTGTCTTTTGATCCTGCACTTTCCACGTGTCTTTCCATCTTATGATCTACCTTGTGTGCCTGTATCTCGGTTGTCCACACCAGGTGCGCGAGGCAAGAGGAGAATGACAGGTTTGTGGGCCGAGCTCTGCGAGTACACATCCTCCAGGCAAAGGTCTCTGGGACGGCGTGTCAGTCCTCCCAACTCATGCACCGTGAGAGCCTCGCTCAAATCATGCATCTGCCGTCAGAAAGTGTTTCACAATGGTCATTTAAATGTCTTCCAATGGACGGAATTTGAACGAAGGACACGGACTGTTTCTGCCCTTGACCCGCCACACACTCACCCTGTCAGGGCAGGAGATTCTCCAGAGAATTGCTTTCTGAAAGACGGTCAGGTGAGAAAACTCTGGACCAGGAACCTTGTCAGCCAGCAGAATTGGGTGCTGAAAATGTGTGCACACCATGCATGTAGGTGGATCCAATCAAGGAAACACCAAATGCAGTTTGTACTTTATCATTCATACACAAGTCACCTGAAAGTATTCCTTCCATTCTTCGCTGTGTTTGATCATGGAAAGACTGAGACGTTTGAAGCAGGAGAAAGTTTTCTCCAAGGAAGAGACGTCACGTTGAACCTGGCACAACGATAAACGAAAGGCATGGGTGGGGATGAAGCAGTTGTGTGTGGGTAACTTCTGATCTCGTTGCAGCTCAAATCGTTCTCTTTGGAGCACTGCAACCCATTCCACAACACAAACTACACACATAGAAAATGCCACACCTCTTCGCTCAACCAGGATGGTTTTTCCTGAGTCGAGTCAGGATTCTCCACGCCGCGTGGCTGGACACCGTTGATGAAGACGTGTAACTCGGCGTCCGTCGCCTGCGCAGACGCGCGCTGTCGCTGCAGCGTGAGAAGCACGTTGAATACGGACACGTGCTGCTCAAACAACATCTGCCTGATGTGCGCGTGCACGTGCGCGGTGACGCCGTTCTGAAGCTCCTGACAACGTGCCTTTGGAGCACCTGCACGAAGGAATGAGGTCAAAACGTTGCGAGTTTGCATTCGGAAGAAGGGGACCATTGACGTTGGTGCTGACTTCTGACATGCGTGGCATCACACATAAAGCACAATTATCGTGGCGCTATTTTCTGGAGAGGTCGCTCAGGCCTCATGGTCTGCTACAGAAATCATGCCTTGCACCAGTCTACCTTAGGCCAAGCAAAACATCTGAAGACAGGAATCTTTCTTTCCGACAAGGCAGAGGCCTCGGCGCTCTTTGTGAAGGAGGAGAGTGTGTTCTACTGACCTGCGACGCCAATGCCTTTGCCTCTGTTCCTGTTGCGAATCGCTGTCCTGAAGAGATCAATGAAATCTCCAAACGAAACGTGGTACTCCGCGCACAGAGCGCTCATGGCCTGTGCTGCTTCAAACATCATTGCAGCCTGAACAGCAACCTTCTCGAACACCGCTTGTTTCTCTGCCAGGTTGTCCCTCATGAAGGCCACTTCATTCAGGGCGTCATGACTCTTGTCAACTTCAGCTCGACATTTCTCCAGGGCCACCAACACGGCTGTGTTTTCAATCAGTGGTTCCTGTAGTGCCAGGGACATCTCAAGAATCTTTTCCTGCAAGACAAGGACCCGTGTGCGGTTATCTCGTATCAGGGCTGTGGCTTCAAATTTTGTCTCATTGCATCTCAAATGGCAAGCGTAGCAAAAATGGACAGTCACACACAAGACTGACTCACATTTTCGCGGTGTATGTGCAGCTGGTGCGCGAATGCGTCTGCCTCCACAGCGCGCGTCTGACTCTCGAACGCGGGGCGCTCGAGCCGCAGCACTTCGCTGAGCAGCAGCGCCCTCGCCCGGGACTCGTCCACACTCACGTTCACCACCGTCACCACCTCGAGAGGCAGCGACCACATCCCCTCTCCTGAAGCAGGTGCATTGTTTCCTGAATTTCATGAAATGTTTCCCCAATGTTCGTCACAAGACTGTTCCACATTTTCTCCACAATTGCTGCATTTCACCAATGTGACCCAACACCGTTCACACCTTAGAACTGCATGTTCGTGTGTTCTGACACGACACAAAACAACCAGACGTCCCATGTCGAAAGGGCAACATAGCAATTGCACACACAACGACATTCAAGTACCTTTTTGGAAGAGAGGTACAGAAGTGCTGAAATAGAGTCTGAAGTCAGGGTGGACTGGAAGTTCTGTTGAATTGACGCGGACGGTCCTTTGTCCATTTTCTTCAATGAATCTCTTCCACAACAGATCCTCCCACATCGAGTCCAACTGTCTTCTCTCCACATTTGTGACAAGCAGCGTTATTCCTGCAAAGGACACGACGTACAAATCATCCTGGCACGGAAGGGATGTTGAAGCGAACTTGTCGGTGAACAATGAAACGCGCAGACTCACCATGAACTATGGCATTTGAGAGAGCTCTGCTCAAGTCCGCATGGTCGGCACTGACGACCCACAGATTGTCCTCCGGCCTGTCCAGGTCATGCACATCGAGGACTTCCAGTTCTGTCTTCTTGTCCCTTTCTCCCACACACAGACGTTCACCTGATGGTCTGTACTCAAAAGAAGATTGAGACCAATTCTCATTTGGTCTTCAGATAGTCTGGTCGAAGGGGTCACTGAACTTGTTGCCAGTTCCGAAACCATTTTGCGCCGCTAACAAGGCGAGGACTCACATTTTCTGTTCTGAGGAATCTGGAGTGGCTTGTTGGATGTTTATTTCGACTGCACCGTCGCTTGGTGCCTCCTCTTCTGCAGCACCTGGTGCCTCCTCTTCTGCAGCGCACTGTGCCTCAGACTCTTCTGCAATGTTGACGCCAACAGTGCAAGGGGTGGTTGACTGAAATTTTCTCTGCGAATATGCCATACGAAACCTTCTTGGCGTGAATCGACGTGCTGATCGGTGGCCCGTGGTATTTGCGCAGCCTATTTGTTTTGAGAAACTGGGTCGAAACTATCCTATCAATTGCAGCGATTGCGGAGTGCTGACAAAAACGTACCGGTCTGGATTTCTTCTCGTCTTTCAGCTTCCTGCGCGAATGTTCGGACCCATCTCTCCGCCTGACCGTCTGGGTCAATAAGCAGCGGCCACCCGCACCTCTCGTCTGCAGCCGTGATTCGCATCATCAGAGCCGTGTCCAGGGAGTGCGTATCCGAAGGAAGTTCCTTCTGCTTCCAACGGCCGATCTCGTCCCACGAACTGAGTACGTCCTTTACAAAGGAACGCTTTTATTTTGATGGAGAACGTGCAGACGTGCGAAAAAATCCGGGCATAAAACCAGTGAACATATGGTTTGCGCACTGGGCTTGCGCCCTTCCGCCGTTTTGATCCTGGCATCTTCAACTGGTCAAGGTGTCGAACCATGTCTGTCTGGAAAACTGTTAAATTGCAAGAGGTTTTGAGAACAGTACCTGCAGACAGTACTCGTCCCTTGTCAGCACAACGCCACTCTGGGACGGGTTGGTCTCAACGCTCTCATGACTGGGCGCGTTTCTCGAGACGCGGCGCTGACTCTGAGATGGTTCCATCGCGATCTCCACCTCTTTACCTCGATCACTGTCGCTGGTTTTGACTGAAAAGCAAAGCACAAGCAACTCTGCAGCTCCACGGACTGTCATTCAAATAGAATCAATTTCTTCAACAGGAAAGTTCAGGACCAAATACAGTCTTCAGAATAGCGTTCATCGACGTTACCTCTGTATTGAGTTTAGTTCCTTTGATTCTCATGTCTGATAATCGACAACTCTAAAAAAAATTCACCCACGCAATGGCATCGCACCTTCTGGGATGGTTGAGGAAACTTCGCCAGACACTGATTCTTGTTCATCTGTTGCGTGGGTCGCGTGTTCAGGGGAAGGTTCAATGCTCCTGTTGTTGCACCTGTTACGATGAAGAAGTATCCAGGACAATGAACTGAGCGTACACAGGTGAGAACTGGACGTTTCCAGCTTGATTTCGATGGTTCACCTGTCCAGCCAATCCTGCAGTGTCTCTTTCCTGAGCGCCTCGCTCATTGGTCCGTGGTACGCGGTGCAGGCGGCGCTGACGAGCGCGTCACCCAGCAGCGCCCTCAAGCGGCCCCGCGCGCTGCGCAGTGCGAGCCGCCATCTGCCGCTGTGGGGCGCCATGCTGTCCATCAGAGACGTCGCGCGGTCGATCCGCTCTTCTATTTCCTGCCACGTGAAGGAGAACTTCCCCAGACTGAGGACTCTGAAGACGCAACACCGAGATACATCAAAGGTTTCGTGACTCTTTCACGATTACGAGACAATCTAAAACGAGAGAAAGTCCTCCGTCTCACACCTGCATTTCCTTTTCAATAGCTTTCACTTTCTTCTTAGCATTCTTGTGAGCTCGAATCTTCTTCTCCAGGGAAACTTTGAGTCGATTTGCTTCCACCTTGTGTTTTCCCAGCACCACCTGGTGCTGCAACAATCAACAACAAATTCGTCAGCAGCAAACAAACTGACATACAGACGTTAAAGTCAGGTGCGCTTCAATAAAGAGAATGACTCAAAACAAGAAAGACTGCAACAAGCGCGGGCACAGACACACAAACCTCTTGCAGCGTCTTCTCCAACTGTTTGATTTCCTTCATCTCAGGCTCGAGACTGAGTCTGAGTCCAGCGTACTTGTGCACGGCGAGAACCCATAGGCACAGCGCCGCCGCCGCTTTACTGTAGCGACTGATCCCTTCGTATGTAAACTGTGAAGGCAGAATTTTCTGTTTCTTCAACACAGCTCCCAGGAAACAAATGAAGAAACTGGGGAATACGAATACTTGTGGAATGTAAACCACGTTAAATTGGTTGTTCGATCACCATTCCATGTTCTGTGGGAAATCTGAATCAAGAAATCTTACCCCTGGACGGCTCACAATAGCGCTCACTGCATCGTACGTTTCTGCTGAAATTCTGTCCTTGGGGAAGAATTCCAGTTCTTTGATGAAATGTTTCTTCAGGAACAAGTCGTGAGCAGCTTTCCATCTGACACAAAAAAAGTGAGAAAAGTTGGTCGTTTTGTTCTCAATGTCAGTCCACACAAGAAAAGCAAAGAATTCCTCTGCTGTGGACGAAAATCCGCAGCAAAGAAACCGCATGTGAGCTTCCTGAAAATATGGCGTGTTTTCCCAACATCCCCCGGAGTGTACAATTCTCCTCACGATATTTCGGTCTGTTTGAAGAGGATGCAGATGGCATCGGTGACGACGAGAAGTCCGGCAGGAGGCGCCACATACGAGCGCATTTCGTCCACGTCTCTCTGGTGCAGGGAGCGCACCACCTCCAGGGCCGCGAGGAACACAGGGTCCGCCTGCAAGTGCCATGCGCGTCTGATACTCATCATCCTGCACTGTGTGTGTGTGTGTGTGTGTGTGTGTGTGTGTGTGTGTGTGTGTGTGTGTGTGTGTGCGTGTGTGTGTTTGTGTGTGGTGTGCCCCCGCGTGCAAGTGCGCGTGAAAGCGCGCCATCATCTCCAAACATGTGCGCGTGCGAGTTAGTGTCGTGTTTCGTGCAAAGACCCCAGAAGAACAAAGGAAACAAACGTACTGTGGCACATGTATTTGAGACGAAATTGCTGTAGAGTCTTTGATAAAGCTTCCTTTTCAGTTGCGGAATTTCAGCCAACTCAGAAAAAAGATGAAAACCACTCACCATATTGAGAATTGACTTGGCGTGAAGTTTCTTCTCTTGAAGCTTTTTCGAAAGGTCCTCGACGATCTCTTCGCGCTCTTTGCACAAGTCCAGAGTCTAAAGTCAAGTGGAACCCACTTGTTTGTCAATCAAAAAATATTGTGTTCAAAACAAAGACTGCTCGCTTGTGTCTTCCCACATCACTTCTCTCGAACGGTCCGTCTCAGCAGAAAGCCAAACTCACTCGTATGTACTCGAGTCGCTCTTGCTCCACCTGCTCCACCAGGTGCTGCACAGCGGACAGCGCGCGCGCGTGCGCTGGTCCCAGCTCAGACACCACCCTGCGCGTCCACGCGGCGATCGAATCGTGTGCCTCCCTCACTCTGTCTAGACACCGTGTGAGCCGCTCAATCTCAGTCTGAAACCAGAGGCATACGTGTGCGACAAAGAGCGATGCTGAAGTGTTCGGCCGGTCGCCGTGGAAAGCAGTCTCTGCAGTTCATTCAATGCTCTGAGCACTTTGTTGCGATGTTTCCAGGCTAAACTCGACCTACTCGACACATGTTTTGCCTTTTGTGTCCGTCACTCAGACTTGCCCTTTGTCGCCTTGCACCCCAACTACCCTGGTAGATTTACCTGCTCCTTTTTGCTGATTTTCTCCCAAATTACGGCGAACATGTGCACGAAAAGTCGGAAGGAGCGAGTGGTGACCATACTGGGCGCATTGTTTCGAGAAAGGTGCGTCTTCCGAAGCGCGGAGAGCGTTGACTGGTGGATATGCGCCATCGCACAGGCGACTGTGCTGGGATAGTCAGCACCGGGCGCCGTGCTCCAGATTGGAACCATCTAAAGTCGAGAAGCAAGACAGTGGATACACAACAATCCGCACAAAACGTCATCTCTAGTGGGTCTTGCTCTTTCATTCTTATTTGGGGGGGGGGGGGCTGTCAGAGATTCGATGACAACACCCCGAACTTTTGTGATTCGTGATTTGTTGTGAGGTAGATCTACCTTCGCTTGGTGCCACTGCCGCTGCAGCCACCCTTCGGCGACCTCGGAGCACGTTTCTCGCGTCCACGTTTCGTACACATCAACGTGCCATGTGTTTCTCAACAGTTTTGGGCAGATGCTCCACAGATTCTGATCAGCTTTGTGGCTCTGATCTGCAAAATTTTCAAGTTTGGTGTGTTCAATTGTCATTTTTCCCGCTATTTTTTCCACCACATTCTTTGCGTAGTGAAATCGCGGGGCAACGTGCAGACCGACTCACTTCTGAGACAAACGACCACGTGGACGTTCTGCCGCGCCCGCTCCGTGAATTTGTGGAACAACGATCGTGTTTTGCTCGTTTTCTTCACTCTTGCGCTCTCAGGTGCCATCTGTGAAGCAATCGTCTCTGTGTCGCTCTCTGTGTACAGCTCAGGACATGTACCTGCAGAGAAAAGAACCTTGAATCCCACGAGATTGCAAAAGACAAGATACAAGCGGATTTTATAGTGTCCCTCTTCACCTTCATTCATGAAAGCACAAACGTCCTGCAGGCACTCAATGTCCAGGCCTTTGTGCACCAACACCACTGCGGCCTTTCCGTGCAGGGAAGCAGCCAGACTGCTTTCTCTCAGCTTCTTTCTCAAAGCCAGTCTGTTCTCTACACTGTCCTCCCTGGGTTTCACCTCATACAACTGCAACAAGAACATTTGTTTGGGTTGTTGCACTGTTGTTTTTTGGTTCCGACAGCCAAGAGACAGATCGATCAGTCTGAGGAGAGACGTCTTGGTCCATTTTTCACTTGCTTCTCAATTCAAAACTTCACGGTCCCAAGCCACAACATCAAATGTTTTGTTGTGTGATGCTCAGAAGTACCTGGTAGCTCATGATGAACGCCGCCAGTCTGACGGCGCTCGGCCTGCCCGTGTTCTGCCCGGCGCTCAGTAGCAGCGCGTGACCGCCGGGCTGCGACAGGACGCGGCTGAGCCTCGCGCAGTGCAGCGCCGCGCTTCTAAACATCACCAACTCCCCGGACTGGCCTTCGTTGTACTGTTCAGCGCAGGCACGCACAGCGCATTCCAGTGTGTTCTGTCCGCATTCCACATATCCTGTGAAACACAAAAACACGTGAAACATCTCCACAAGCATTGCAAGAACAACCATTTTTTGTGTCAACAATTAGAGGTTCCTTGGATCCTTTAAATTTGACACTGTAGTGTGTGTGTGTGTGTGTGTGTGTGTGTATGTGTGTGTGTTCAAATCCTGACGAATTTATTCTGTTCCCATGGGGTGGGAGGAAATTACCTTCCCCACTGGGTCCATGGACTCAAACTGAACGACAACACGTCAAAGAAAGAACAGATCACACACCGAGTTCCTGCGGCTTTCCAGTTGCTTCTCCACCCAGTGTCAGAGTGTGTTTCGAGAAGAGAAATTCAGTGAAACTCTCCCCAGGTTCCCTTATCTGAAAAACAGCAACACTTTCCCGCGCTGTGGTAGAAATAGCAAGAGTCACTTGAGTTGAACACCTGATTTGAAGGAGACAAACCTGATCAAGGGTGCAGAAGGGACCAGTGAACCTTGTTCTCTGACTGCTCCTCGGAGTAACGCTGGCACTGAACGATGCTGCAGCCAGAGGTTGCATGTTGTAAGTTTTGCATCAAAGCCTCGTGTTATGGTTCCAAAAACACACCCTCGCGGGGTTTCGTCTCTTTTGAACACAACACAACACAAAGTTTGAAAGGAACTGTCAAAGTTTGATTGATTCTGTGCGGTACCGTCCACTTTCACAACGCGGGTGGACTGGTTGGTCGACAGACTGTTGGAACGACTCAGTCGATCATTTTCTGACATTGGCTGCGGTTGAGCATCAGCTGACCCTTGATCTGAGAACGCACCAGCGGAAGACGAGTGCATTGTTTTGTGGTTGAAAGTTTCAACACACACGAATTCAGAAGAAACTGTTCCTCTCTACGCACCTTCCGCATCGTTAGTTTCTGGCTGCACTGGTGACTCGCGTCCATCTACAAGCACATCAAAAGACGCTTTCACAAACGAAACTTGACGAGTTCGTTGTTGTAGCTGCCGGAATTCCGCAATTCGCGCTGCTCACCCGTTTCGAGATTTTGTGTGACTGGTTCAGCCGTTCCGCTCGGCGCAGGTTCTAAAAAACGTCACAAACCGCAAATTGGTTGAGGGGACAAACCACAGAGACAAATCCAATTGAAATTCATCACTCCTGTTTCTGTTCCATAATGCACTCTCTTAGCTTTGGAATAAACGTTCAAACGTACGACATCGTTCTTCCTTTAAATCTGAGCACATCTTCGTGAGACATGGTGGCAGCGGTGGGATCAGGAGGGCATCACTTTGAGAAGGAGGCCATCTTCGATTGTGAGTGAATCCTTGTATGGCCAGTATGGTCAAAGTGGCTGTGGCACATCCTTGATGGTATCCGGCCAACCTTTCAGGATCA
>JAAUXT010021674.1_pt1 | contig 17288 bp, 23 predicted proteins | sample 7278171 | NCBI WGS metagenome assembly JAAUXT01 (sample SAMN14350112, study PRJNA611818) | marine sediment metagenome | isolation source: surface marine sediment (1.8m) | place: French Polynesia: Moorea | collected 2018-08
GACTCAAAAATTCACTCCAGTTTCATAAACTCAACTGTCATGAATTTTTTCGTCTGGCGTGGTGGGAATGGCGCTTCTCACACTCTACCGGGTGTGCGATCCCTGTCTTCTCATTCGCGTGACCGCAATGTCACAATCGTGGGCTGACCAAGCAAATAACGATGTTTCCTCCCAGGCGCAAGTCCAGATGGAGATCGGCACTCGCTCTGACAAACTGAAGGAGTTGTTTCGAGGTTTAGTTATCGTGGTGATCGTCCCACCAGGTCAGACAATACGGGGATCACCTTTTGATCTGTTCCGAGCGTGGACAGGACGAGGAGCCCCAGATCTCTGGGCGGACGCAGGACCCCTAAATGACTCCCTGCGTCTTTTCTGGCTGCACCGTCATCGTCCACCTCGAAGCCAGCTACCGAAGCCTGATTCACATCAGGTGCGTCATGCGCAGAGTAATACGTATCTTGAAGTGACATCCAGAATTTGTCACACGGACACCACGCATGAATCCTGATCCTGAGTCTGAGATGTTCAGGACCACACGAGGGAACGAGGCACTTCAGATCCCAAGGCTTGTATTGCACAGGTGCGTCAAGTCAAGTCCAAGACGTCACCGCATCAGGCAGCGCTCTCAACACTGCCCCCGTTGACGTTCGTTGTGCGACGCAACACACTAGGGGTCCCACGCAGCACGCCCCGACACAACCGTCAGCTGTCTGACAAGCTTCCGTGAAACTGGACCTCACAGCAGGAGGAATGAGCCGATGTTTACAGCCACACAATACGAGGGAACTCCTCCCCACGCGCTCGGCTCATACCTCATCCACTACACGGCGTGCAAGATTTCGTCGGCAGATAAGCAGACTAAACACACGAACCGTTTGTTTGTGTGTCATTGTTTGCTTCTCGTTGTTGTCTCAATGGTTGTCAATAGATCTTTGATCATCAGTGACGAACACGAAGTGTACAAGTGGGTTTCACCGCGTGGTCTGACAGACCTGAGGCGCCTCCCGCCTGGGAAGGACTGTGAGAACCGAGCAAAGATCACAGAGACGTGCGGCGCGAAGGGCGTGGTTTGCTCGGTTTTGCTGAAAATTGCAGAAAAAGCAGACGTACCTGAAGTTCTGTTGTGAGTTGCTGTCCGAAGACGCTGTGTTGAGGTTCTGAGCTGCAGCTCGGTCGGGACTGCGTCGGGATGGCGGGCGGTCTGCGGAGAGAGAGAGAGAGAGAGAGGGATTCCGCATCATCACAGCCGCGCCAGATAAAGGTGCTTCCGGAGGCCGCGCTCACACTCAATCCGTCACGCGTTGCGTCCCTGTGTTCGTCTGTGGTCGGTTTATGCACGGCTCACCTGGTCGCGGATGCGTCGTCCCTTGGGGACTGGAGCAACAGGTTCCAACGCTCCGCGCACTGACGTCAACATGAAGAGGGACGCACCTCGCGACGCTGCCACTGTCGCTTGCAACGCAAAGTCCATTCATTGCCTGTGGGGGGGGGGGCGGTTTGCAATACGCATCCAGAGTTGACAACTGACGACGCAGTGCCTGGTGCCGTGGATAAGGACACGGCGTCTGAGGTCTGCAGTGTGAATCAGGCCTGAGAAAGAAGAGAATTCCATGAATCCGCCGTCGACGGATCCGCGTATCTCGAGCCGGGCGAGCGGCCCCCGCATTCGCATCAACATCAGACCCGCGCTGGTTCCGACGCGTTCCTCACACACATACACTCAGATTCCTGACACACATCTGCTCCGATTCCTCACACACGTACAGCTGGTTGGGAAAACATGCAGCCATGCTCCCTCAGCCCCTGAACCCCGATACCCTTGGACCCCTGCCCGATGGACTCGCGAACACGCAGGAGAGGGTGTTGTGCACGCACATGTTTCACAATTCCACGTCTTTTGGTTGTCTTCCCCAGAGCTCTTCTCTACATTGACATGCGCACTCAGTCAAACGGTTCTGCGTGTTTCCGCAGCGAGGTGCCCGGCTGGTCCCTGGGCGGGTCCCACACAAGGTCCATCAGCGCCGCGGAGGCCGCTCATCACAACAACGAGAACCAAGTGTCAAACACAATCACCGACACTGAGGCCGAGTTGCGCGGGTGAAAGCGCCACTTAAAGCTGTAGCCTGAATTGCGTTTGTCAGCACGGCAATGATTCGAACTTTGGAGGAACAAACGTGTCTGCCGGTTGTGTTTTCAGGTTCATCGTTGCCATGACGAGAGTCTGACATGGAGTTGTGGTGTTGTGCAACTGAGCTTTGCAAGGAGAAGTCGCGTTCAAGAACCAAGTACGAGCAGTGGGAGGTTGACCAAACAAAGACCGACTGGTCCGACGTTCAGTTGTCGCGTTTGTATTCCCGACAATGACTCAATTTGGGTGCAAGGGCTGTGAAGCTCAGTTACATGGCGATCTCAAGGTTGTCGGACCACAACCCAAGCGCTTTCTTCTCTTCTCTTCTCTTCTCTTCTCTTCTCTTCTCTTCTCTTCTCTCTCCCTTCTCTCTTCATCTCTTTCCCTCTCACTCTCTCATCTTGCTCACTCTCTGTTTCTCATTCCCTCTCCTCTTTCTTCTCTCTTGCTCACCTCTCTTTTGCTCCTTTTCTCTCTGTTACTCTCTGTTTCTCTCTCCCTCTCCTTCTTTCTCTAGAGATTATCTCTGTCTCCCTCAGGGTCTGTACTGTTGTTCCGGACGACGAGATGTCAGCGCCACTTGATCAGCACTGAAGCAGACGTTCGAGAATAATTGAGTGGTAAATTATTCATAGAAGCGTTGTTCCATTGATTGCGATGCAATGCGCATGTCATGGAAAAGATGGAGACGGTTTCACGCTTGCAGCGTCGCGCGTCGTCGTTTCCACAGGGCGCGATCAAATCGGATGCGGGGTGCGACACCGGCCTGAGTTGAGAGGGTCTCGACCCAAGAGATCCCAAACTTCAAATCTTCCAATTTTGGGCAACAAGCAGCCAAAGCAGCACAGGAAGAATCAGTCACTCCGTCACATCCTGCATCAACTGCCGGGCCAACCATGTCGTACCCACCCGTTCAACCCACCCTTTCCCAACCCCGCTCCCAGCTCCACCCCAGCCCGCCCCCGTTCACCCTGTACCCTGCTATGCCCCACCCGCCCAGCCGACCACGCTCCGCCCAACGACTCCCACTGATCTTCCCTTTTGCACTCTGCTCCCCGCCCTTCCCAGCTCCATCCCGTCCCGCTCTGGCCCTCCGCAGCCCGCCGCACCCCACTTCGCCCCGTTTCAGCCCACCTCTGGATCACCGAGCGGTCAGTGAGGCGTGACGCGACTCAGCGCAGAAGGGGATCCGTCGTCCCGTCGCGCCGCTGCCGCTCAGACCAGAGACACGGGCCCTGTCAGAACAATGGGGAGTTTCAGCCGTTCTGTCCGTGAGTTGCCAGGTCGGTGACAGATACATTTTGGTCCCTGATGATTGGCTCTCAGAGCAGGTTCACCGATAGGGCACTGCACGTCCAGGGAAACTACTGGTTGCTAAAACTCGTCAATGTCACGGGAAAACGACACGGGAACTTCACAAGCCGGCGTCAATGACACGAGCGCCGATGGGTGCACAAAATATTGAGGGATGACACCACCAGGGAGAGTTGAAAGAGGGTTCCAAAATTGTTTTGGCTCAGGCGTGCTTGCGACTGAAGACCCTCCCAGGAACCACAACTGGCTCTAGTTCTGGCGACTCTTCAGGTCAGCAGAAATGCAGAAGGTTCAGCCCTCCAGAGGAGACACAAGTGCCAACACGTGGAGAAAAAAGAGAGGAAAGAAAAAAATTCAGAAATAAAAGTCAGAAGGAAGGAACACAACACGGTAATAATTCGCGTGCGCCCTCCTCCCAACCCAATCAGTGTCGAACCGTGGTCAGGACCCTCCCTGCTCCTGTCCCGGATCCACCAGAGCAAGACCCAACCGAGTGGGCCACGGTTTTACAGCGCACCCGGCAGATCCCGCCCCGTGCACCGCGATCTCACAGCGCATCAGATCCGGATCAATTGAGCCGCGTCCGTCGATATGGTTGACATGGTCGCTGCGCCGCCCCCCCCCCCGTACACACACTGCTGATTAAATTCTTATGCATGTCACGACGACCACGGCGCTTGTTGTCATTTCCTGGGGAGACACAGTACACAGAGACACACTTGATTAGCTGTTTGGCTTGGTTTCCAAACACCATTTGGAGTCTTTTGGTGTGGTCAGCAGTTTGCGTCAGGAACGGTGAGTGGCTCGTCCCGCTGATAAACCGCACGAAGACGGCGCGATGAGGAGACGGGGCGCAGGCAATGGGGAGCACACCTGCGTGCTGAATGTTTCAAAAAATTTTAAAAATGCAAGGAGTGAGAAAGGTCATCGAGTTTGACGGATATGTTATGGATAGCAAACGTACATGTTACAGTACAGCTGTACGCAGTGGAGTTTTCACAGGCTACGGAACCAGGATTTGGTGAGGGGGCGACCCCAAAAATTTGGTCAAAGGGGGCCAACCCAATTGAAACCAGAAAAACACGCCTCCTGTGCAAAATCGAGGGGCGAGTAGTCTGCACATGTCTGGTACGTAGTGAGAGAAAGCGACCAGCCTGGATCCGTCTAAGCTCCTTTTCTCTGGCTTGAACACAGAAAATTGTGAAAGAGATTGCCAACCGTCACGTCCAAAAGACAACCAATTTTTTCTGGCGCTGTTGTGGTCAAAATGTCAAAAATTTTGAAGCTCAACGTTTGATGCTCGTTCAGTTTGGTCAACTCGACCTCTGGAAAGGAGCGATTCCGTCACAAAACGAACGTCGCCAAATCAGATCATCGTTTGAGTCCAAGGGTCTATTTGAAGAGACAAACATCTGGTGCGGTACGAGGACAGCTCCGACAGCTGCCACACTCGGAACCTTACGATGGCGACCTCAGAGCGACAACACCGTCGGGCTCTCAGATTGTGTCTCCGGAGACATGTCACACGTTTAGGTCTCAGCAGACGTGAACGAAGCAAACGTGGCTGTTGCTTGGAAATTTACTTCTGGAAGAATAATAACTCTATTTGCCTTCGTCGTTTCATATGAGCCTGCAGCGATTCGTCGAAAACCAATCAAATTCCTCATTTAATTCGAAACAAGTTATCCCGCCTCGTGTGTTGAACACTTGGTTGATTCGTCTTTCAGCTCGATCTCACGAATCCCGTCGCCACCTTGGACAATTTTCGCGATTCAAACACACTTTACTCTTCCAAACAGACATTGGGGCTAGGTGTGCTCAAAATTGGCCTTTCCTCTCCAGGTGAGACGCGATGGCGGCTGAGTCACCTCACACCTCGGACACGGAGACCCGCGCCTCCCCGGGACTCAGCGCCTCCGCTGCAGCACCATGGGAAACAAGCTAGAAATCAAAAAGTCCCTCGCCAAGCGCCCCGAGGGGTTCGAGTGTCACGGGCTCAAGTACCCTCCGACGTTCAGCGCCGCCGCGGCCGGGGCGAGGACGGGGCGCGACGCTGCGGAGCGACGCCGGAACCGGAAGCGGATGTCGGTGTCCACTTCCGGTGATGAATGGCTGAACTTCCGACACCCGATTGACAACATCGTGCTGTCTGGCGGCGGAAGTAAGGGCTATGCCTTCGTCGGGGCTCTTAAGGTAAGACACTCTCTCGGTCAGGCCTGTTTCGCAAAACAGATGCGTCTCGCAGAGGGGCCAACACAGGGGCGAAGGCCATGGCCGGCAGATCTCAACACAGGAAGGCTTCTGTTTGTTCTCAGGTTTGCACCTATGGACTGAGCACAAACTTCTCTCGAAGCTGTACTGATCGTGTGCCGTCATGTGGAGAGAATTCGTGAGTTCAAAGGATCAAAAAATCAAAAGATCACGGTCTGATGTTTTCCTGCAGCATTCACAGGCAAATTTAGGAGTCAACCAAATTTCATTCCCTCCCCAAGTGTGCGCGGCAGGTGCGCAATCTGTTCACCTCCCCCTGCCCGTAAAGGTATGACCGCAGTGAGATCCGGGTTGGGTCCTCACGACCCAGACCCTGGATCCGCAGGACTGGATCAGTTCCTCTGCTGCCCTTCCGTCCCTTTCCCCCTGACGGCGCACACAGTCACCGTGCCGACAGATCGAGGTGTGAACGTGGAAGCCGATCAATCGCAGTCTCTATGTACACAGAGAACGCACTCGACAGATCTAGTCCCCAGAGCCTCTCACAGGGAAACGAAGCCAGTGTAGCGAATCGATAGATCGGCGTTGCGCACACACACACGAAACTACGGCGAGAAACACGAACACGCTCCGTGCGCACAAAGCTCAGTCCAACTGCACAGCAATTGGAAAGTAAAGGTGGTTTGTGTTCAGTGAGAGAAGGAAGGTTGAGTTTCAACGGATAAAAAACCTGTCTCTGAAGACTGGACACCAAGACACGAAGACTTCGTGACTGACGGAACAAAAAGCTGAACTGGCAATATTCCACAGCCCTGCTTCACACGGGATGTGTGGCGTCCTGCTCAATTTCTAGAAGCTGCGTTGCACGCGACGACGCGGCCACTACTGGTTGTATAGCGACGCTTCCCGTGTGAAACAGGCCTTGCTCACAGCTTTCTGGATACGGACTTGTTCAGTGGAATTCGTGAAGTCCGTAGAGTGTGGAGTGTTTGGACGATGTACGTGTCAGCCGTGTCCTCGCGCTGGTACGACCTGAATGACGTGCTGAGGCGCGAGAGAAAGAACGGGGACCACGTCCGCTGGACGCAGTTCCGGTTTCCCTTCGACCAGATCGTGTTCTCGGGCGGAGGCATGCGCGGGTACAGTTTCTGCGGTGGACTCAAGGTATCAACTCGAGCTATCGATCCGTCGGGCTGCTTCACGCTGGGTGCTGTGTGCGCTGCGTGCGTGGGCAATTGGTAACTGAACGGTTATGACGGGGTAACTTGCTCTACAATGCGCATTGCTTAACACGGAGGCGCAACGCGTGACGCATCCAGTCTGAAACAGGCCTCAGAGCTACACTTTACCTGTCGCCGAGGAAAACCTATTGATTGATTCTCGAGCAGTGGACACGTGAGGATCTGAAGGCAGAACGAAGAAAGTGATACACTCGTGTACTGTTGCGGATTCGTATGGCATCCAGTATCGGTGTTCGTCAATGCCTGCATGTTCCGTGAGCGAGAGACGCGTTCAGCGTTACTTTGTTCTGTGCGGAAAGTTATGGACAAGCCATGGACATGGGCAAAACCACGGGAGGCCAGAGGGGGGTTCACATCATATACCTGCAGAAAGCATCGGCCTTTCATGAATGGCAAGACACAGGCGTTTCTTTCAGTGTAGATTGGTATTCAGTGTGTTCTGAGGGACATGTATGTCGTCCATTCGTGCAGACCTTCTCATGCCCACCAAACCCTCTGCAATCCTTGTGAGTGAGTCTTTGTGAAAAAACTCTCCATGGCACAGATGTTACGGTGGTGTTGCAGACACTGCAGTCTGTACGGCGTTGAAGCAGGTGCGGCGAACGTAACGGATCCACAGGTCTTTCTCTGACCCTACCAACACCTGCCAACACCTCTCCGAACCGTACACCCCTCTCTCCCTGTTACCTGAAGGCCCTGCCCTTCCTGGCAACACCCTTTCCTGACCTCAGCGGGGTGCTTCCTCCCCTCTCTCTCAGGTGCCACCCTTCCCTGCAGGACCCCACGGGCCCCACCCTCCTCCTGACTCCATCATCCCCACCCTCCCCTGACTCCATAATCCCCACCCCCACCCACCCTGGTCCCAGTGCACCTCACCCTCCATTGATACAGGACTTACTCTACCCATATCCCGGTCAGCACACCTGCCCTGCCCCGCATACATGTACCGTTACACGGCTGTGTTGCAGGCGCTGGAGGACTGCGGGGCGCTGGGGCGGCTGCGGCGCATCGGCGGCTCCAGCGTCGGTGCCATCTGCGCCGGGCTCTGCGCCGTCGGCTGCTCCCCGCAGGAGATCGCTGACGTCTTCTCGCCCAACGTCAAGTGGCTCTTCCACGGTAAGTTGCCATTGGCGAAAGAGGGGCGAAGTTTTGACCCTGTCCTGAACACCAGCAAAACATTTTTTCCATCGGTGGTCGTAATGGGAGTCTGGTACAGAAAAGAGTCTGATGCTGCAGGGAGAGTGACCTGCAGTAAGCATGGTCCTGACACAGGACAGAGAAACGGTTCCGTGAGAGCCTCAGTCCCTAGGGAACCTGGTCCTGCACGGAGAGTGGCCGTGAGGTTCTCGGGTCAGGCTTGTTGCGGGCAGGGAGTGGTTTCCTTTCCTCAAGCACCAGATGAGGTCTCCCCGGCGAACTGACCTCAGCGAAGACATGTTCCTCACACGTCAGAACGTCACGTGTGTGCCGCAACCAACGTTTGTGCCACGGCTTTGGATTGCAAGTGGCACAGACTCAACTCCGTGTTGTTTGCCTCTGGTTTTGCACAAAAATTTGCCATTGGAACTTTCCCCATCGATGGTCGCACTGGGAGCCTGGTACAGAAACGAGCCTGGTGCTGCAGGGAGAGTGTCCAGGCATCGGGCGCTCTGAGGGGTCGGAGCCACGTGCGGAACCGTGGACGCGCGCTGTGGGAGGACGTCCCATCCTCTGAGCGCCCACGTGGGTCTGCTGTTACAGATCAGGAGTGCATGCCCATCACGTGTCTGCCCAACATCTGGAAGAAGTTCGGGATCAACCCCGCGTCGCGCTTCTACGAGATCTACGGCGCGCACATCGAGGCTCGGCTCGGCAGCCCCGACCTCACCTTCGCCCAGGTACAGCGCGTCCGTCATACGGGCGCGGCGCCAACTTTCACGTGCACGTGTGACGGGTGCAAGGTGCTTTGCCTTGTGTATCTTTCCTTTGCTTGAGGAGCAGCTGCATGCTGATGCAAATGCACATGTTTGTCTCTTTGTCTCTCCCACTCCGGCGGCACGCGGCGGTCTTTTGAACTGCCCAGAAGTAACACGCACACACACACACACACACACACACACACACACACACACACACACAGAAACCTGCACTCACAACGTGGTGGGCAGAAACACGCACACGCAGAAAACCACTCTCACCCACACGCACTTGTCTTGCAGCTGTATGAGAAGACGGGGCGGGAGCTGTGCATCGTGGTGACCAACCTGACCAAGATGCGCTCCGAGTACTTCCACCCGAAGACGACGCCCGACGTGCCGATCCGCCTCGCCGTCCGCATGTCCATGTCCTTCCCAGGTACCGTCGGGACGCGGGACACTGCGACGCGTGCGCAGGTCAACAGCTGGTGTCAGCGATGACGTGTCGCTCCCCACACAATTCCGTGAAGCGTCGACCTTGATCTGTCTCCTGATGTTGTTGTGTAGAATACGGACACGGAACAAAATGTACTTGCACAATCACGCGATTTTCAGTTGCTCGATGCAGCCTCCGTCTGTGTTGCAGTCGTGTTCCAGCCGATCCAGTACACGGTGGACGGAACCGAGTCGTGGTTCACGGACGGAGGGACCCTCGACAACTATCCCGTCCACATCTTCGACGGTGCGTGTCGGGGCTGAGTCCAGGGCTGCCGCGGGTCCAGGGCTGCCGCGGGTCCAGGACCCCGATCCGATCAGCTCCGCAGACGATAAATAGATCAAGTTGCACACGACGACATGGTGGTAGAGAACCAGAAAGTTTACAAACACACACACACACACACACACACGCACACACACACATTTGAAGCTCAGCCGGCCTCGGGGGTTGGACACCAGGATCCACTGCAGGGTTGAGTCTCATCAGATCCATGCTGGTTGAACAGTGTTGTTGAACCGCTGCATTTCTTGCAAACAGGAACACTGCTCGACATGAACCACAACTGGACACAGAGCGACGAGGGCGCTGACAACAACCCGGTGGTTCCGACGAACCGAGACGATACTGCAGATCCGTCCGTACCCAGCAGCCCCAGCCCGCCCACTTCCCGCCCATGTCCCGCCCTGCCCACGATCGGTGCCGCCCAGCCTGGTTGCTGCTGTCCGAGCCCCGGCCGGCCCGATAAGGTCAACACCAGAACACTCGGCATGTACGTGGTAAGGACCCAACTCAACCACTATCCCCAGTGAAAGTGTTCAAAGTTGCTCGCACCGTCCTCAAACCATACTCCCGGCTTTCTCGACCATGCATGGTCAGATTTTGTGGTTTTGTGCAGACAATGGAGTCGTGTTGATGTACCATACATGGCACCTGCAGGTGCTGAACTGCAGGTTTCAAAAGAACAAAGATCTCTATTCCACATTGGCAGGTGTCGGAAAGTCCAATGGACCAATACATCTGGAAGACCCTGTTCGGCACCAGAATACCCTACAAACCTACATACGTGCCAGACACTAAACTAGCCAAGTGAGTCGTGAGATCACGGGTGAAGAGCTGGGCTCGTGAGTGTGAGTGTGAGGGACCTGCAGGTGAAGCTGTTGAAAAGCAATGCGTGAGTGCACACACGGGTTGTCAGCGGGTGGGTGTGTCCTGCAGCACTTGGGTGAGTGAGTGAGTGAGTGAGTGAGTGAGTGAGTGAGTGAGTGAGTGAGTGAGTGAGTGTGGAGTGTGGATGAGAGTGATATGTGGGTTGGGGTCAGTTTTGGGTCAGTCAGTCAGCGGTTCCATTGTAGATCAGTGAAGTGAATCTGAGTCAGTCTGGATGAGTAAGTTGCATTTGGTGCACTTTACACAGATCCAACATTTTTGCTGCTTTCAGACAACGCCTGAAAGATGACCACCCGAAACAAAAGCGAAAGAAGCTCAGGTTTTTGTCAAAGGTACAGATCAAAACACCAGCTATTTACGAAGAACTGTGTGACATATAAGCGCATACTGTCCTGCTGCATTCGGTGCAAGGTTGTTGATGCTGAAAACCCCAGCGAAGCAGCGCTCATACCTCTGGGCAAAACATTTGTGCATTCACGGAGTCAACCATGCATGCGGTGTCCCGAACACTGCTTCCCAAACACAGGATACAGACGTATTCCACTCGTTGGTCCCTTCAGCGGAAGCGCGCGGCGGCGTCTGCAGCGGCGGCGGGCGTCACCAAGTCCCTGGAGAGCGTCGCGTCGGTGGCGGGGTGGCCGCCCGAGTGCGTCACCGCCCAGATGGAGCAGGACACGCAGCAGATCAAACACTTCGGAGACTTCGTGCTGCGCACCATCGAGATGCTGCTCGTGCATCAGCGGCAGCTCAAAATCAAGGTGGGGCAGAGGCAGGGGGCGGGGCAGAGGCGGGGGTGGGGGCAGAGGCGGGGGTGGGGGCAGAGGCGGGGGTGGGGCAGAGGCGCGTCCTGGAGACTGACTTCCTACAGAAATCACCGAAAATGCACCTGCACGTTTGCACCCTGCTTCAGATGTAAAGACAAGTGACGAGTTGTAAAAATGCTGGTTCAGTGCGAAGAGCGCTTCTGCAGCACGAGTTCGCTGTTTGTTCTTCAGTCGTCAGACGTGCACAGGACGATCCCGATCAACTGTGGCTACATCGGGACCAACGACTACGACATCGAGACGGGCGACCGCGAGTTCATGCTCAGGGTGAGTCTCTGTAATACCCCTGCAAACATGATGTCTCATGGCCGGAACCTGCGGAAATTGATATTTCACTTACGGAACACAGTCTTTGGCCGCTTGATGGGAGGAATTCATATTTCTTGTGCTGCCAATCTGTCACAAAACCAAGTTGCTCAGTTCCGTCTGTCCCTAAGCTTCAGAACCGCCATGAGTTTCTGTTCTGTTTTGTCACTTTGTTCTGTGGTTTCCCTTGCAGCAAGGCTACGAGTGCACCAAGAAGTTTCTCATCGAGTTCATGGAGCGGTGTGAGCAGCAAGAGGCGGCCACGCCGTCTTCACCTGACGCCGCCAACGACGCCGCCAGCAAGGACGCCATCTCTGATCCGAGCGACGCCTGCATGACGACAGCAGTGGAAGTGACAGCGATCTCAGCAAACGACGTCAATGACGTCGTTGACGCCAGCGACGCCACGACGGTTGTGAACGCCGTCAGCACAACGACAGAGGTCCTGACGACCACCGAGTGTCACATGAACAACAGCGACTCGTCCGACAGTGGATTCTGCGACGGCGCCGCCTCTCCGGGCAGCGACGCGGGGAGGATCGTCAAGATCGAGATCACCACAACCACCACGGACACGAGAACGCTGAGGCACAGACCCAGACGCGTGACGAACCCTGCTGTTCCTCTGCGGCGGACTGGTGCAGAACCCGCGTCTGAGGTCAAGCAAAGCGCTGTGGAGACCGCCGTCTGGTGACAAAGCAGCTCAGACGCGCGCCTCGGAGAGGTCACGTGTTTTCGGTCCCATCTAGTGACGTATGCAGCTGCAAAACGTGGACACGCCTCGCGCTTCAGTGCACCGCGAAGTCACCATCACGGATCGGTGAGTGCTTTGGTGAGCACGTGCAGCACGATGTGCGGCAGAACCCGCTCAGCCTCCACACAACACGAGCACGCAGTAGCAGGTCCGGGGCTCATTCAAGGTCTTGACCTGGCAGAATCAGTTCACCGTTCTGTTGTGCTGTTGAAAGAACAAATGCCTTCATGCGGCCCAAGGCACGGGTCCCCTTCCCCATCAAACCAAATCCCTCTGAGTTAAACTCCAGTCACATGCTCACCGTATCGAACAACACAGGACGCAACGGCAGGGACCCCAGCTGCTCCGGCCTCTGGTTCTGGAACAGCAACCCGGGCTTTCCATTGCAAAGGAATCACCCAATCCTCGTACAGTTTGCTCAAACTAAACTGTAACGCAGCTGTGATGAACACAGGGACAGTGCCTGAACGGCAGGTCTCACCCCAACACTTACGCACATACGCACGCACACACACACACACACACCAAGTGCTCCACAGAAACGCACTAGGGAAAGCCTACAAGTGTGTGCGTATGGGCATGTGGTACCTGTATGAGGTATACAGTGTGTGTGTGCGCGTACCCGTCAATCCTGGACCTGTTTTTGTGAGCCATTGCTCAGGCGCACACCATGCAGTGCCTTTCTGTTCTGTCCAACACGACACTCTGGTGGAATGGAACAAGCCATTCCACACCTGGAAGTCTGCCTTTTCCATTTGTGTGCAAAGTTGCTGTCCCTGAGAGGGTTTCGCGCTGTGATACCAACACACTGTACTTTTGTTTTCACACTGAAGTGTTTTTGTACCGAGCTTTGCAGAATTGCAGCATTTTCTCAGCAGCTGACAATGCACAAGTTGGAAGCGTCGGCTTCGCGGACACGACTCAGGCCGATTCTCAAGTGACACAAGCGTCGAGTCTTCAGAGCAAAACGTATTTTCCTCCGCACGTTTTGTCACTGACCTGTGATCGTGGCGACACGTTGTGCACGTTTTTGAGCCAAACTGTGATGGGAATCAACAAGAGAGTTGAAGCAAAGCGCCCTGCGCGCCGCACGTGGGCGACGCGTTTTGTCTTTTCTTTTGTACACGTGACGTGAACGTGACACGTGGCGCACACAGGGCGCTTTGCGAAAACTGCTCCACTTCCAATTCCACCGACACGGTCAACGTTTACACAGAACTCAAGTTTTCGACGAGTCATCCTGCACACACACACCCACACACGCACCCACATACACTCACACACACACGCGCACGCACCCACAAGCAAACAAAGGCTGTTCAGGACAAATCCATTCAAAGTGTATTTTGGCAGAGATCTCAAACTGAACAATTGGTGAACGCAGCAGACGGGATTGAGATCGGCCCGTTTCACGCCACGTGCGTCGTGCGTCGTACCCCTGTGTCAGCCAATGCGTGTGACACAGCAACGGCTGTGCAGGACACATCCAGTGTGAAACGGGCACAAATAAATTATTAAAATCAATCGAAACAGGCTCCACGCTACTCAGAAGCAGCACGTGAATAGAAGCGTTTGGCTTCAAATAAACCAACACTCACCCATCACGACCACACTGTGCGATTTGCACTGACAAATCAAACACGCCCTCAAAAAACGTGCCTTTTGTGGGAACAAGACATGAGCAGTACACTACAAAGCAACCTCTGATCATACAAATAAATACTGGTCACTTTTGACATCTGTGTGGAGTTAGCTTTTCTTGTACACACCGACAATGCCGTTGGTTGACACCCGAGTCAGTTACAACACGTACACGAACACGAAGTACAAACACGAAATCCGGACACGAATCCAGGCTGGGTCACAGGATATGCAGAAGTCAAAGCGTGCAGCAATGCAACCGTGTAACATCACCAGACTGAATCGCCCAAACAACAAACTGCCCAACACGAGCCAAACTAGTTCACAACACAAAGACGCACGCACGCACGCCCCCCCCCAACACACAGACACAGACACACGCAAAGTAGGTTATTGTCAGTGAGTTCAGCGAGCGAGTCCATCACTTTGAGTCTCGAGATCTGGTTCCACACGCACGCAGAGAAAACGCGTATCACAGTGAAGAGGTGTGACGACCACAGCACAGGCGGCGCCAACTGCAGCGATGGCGCACGAAGTTCCGAAGCGCAGAGGTTGGAGAGACGTTTCAAATGAGTGTCTGAACGGGAATGTCTGAAGCGAACACGACAGCACCAGCAGTCCCTCAAGCCGCCGTGAGCAGGGCGTCTCTTTCCGTTCTTCAGGAGACGTCTGTATTCATCACCAAAGATTCAAGTGGTGGGTCCCCCCCCCCCGGCACGCACAATCAGTACTGCCTGTAATCCGCCTTCTTTAGTCCCGTGGACAGTCTCTCCTCAAAGTCCTTGTCCTGTTCTCCACTTGGAGCCCCTTTGAACGCATCGTACATGGAATGGAACCGCAGAACTTTAAAATCCTCCACAGGTTTCAGCCACCTGAGCAGTTCGGCCAAGTTCGCTCCGTGTTCGGGGTCCTCCGGCTTGAAAGTCCGTTTCACTGACGAAAAGGACTCGTGCTTCCGTTTGTTCTTGACCTTGTTGCTCTCGATGAGCATGACGTCAGTGACGGACAGCTTGACGACGTCCGGCACCTTGTCGTGCTGCAGGAACACGTGTTCGCGGTAGGAGTCGCCGAAGGACTTGTCGAACTGCTTCATGTTGATGTGCGTGTTGAGCGGACACCGCTTCTCTGCAGAACAAGCCGTCAATGACGTCAAGACGAGGGTGAGGACGCACGGGCTAACGTCAGATTGGGGCGTGAAAAACCAATGCCTGCCGTTGGGGGATTCTTTGCTGCATCAGGTTATCGGCAAGGCGGTTGAAGAAGTTTTCGCTGTGCCCCCCCCCCCGCCCCCGGCAAGAAACGTCCAGAGGACTGAGGGCTCCAGGTTCCAGCCAGGGTCTGCAGCTTCTACAAGGAGGACCACAAGGCTCCAAAATTTTGGCTGGAAGTTTGATGCCGCTGACACGACGCGCACGATTCCTGGACACTCGCATCACCGAGCAGGGCAGATCAGATGGAAAGCAAACCACTCACCCCACCCCACAACCCCTCACCCAACCTCAGGACCTGAGCTCCGACCCCACCCTGGGACCGGGACCCCACAGCGGTAGTGGCGGCGCGACTCACTCGGATTGCGGCAGACTTCGTATCTGCAGCCGAAGCAGTGGAAGTCCGGCAGGATGAGCGTCCGGTTGAGCGCGTGCGCGACGGACAGCGCGACCCGCAGCGCCCTCTTCTCCTCCTCGACCGTCGCAGCCTCGCTCCCGAACTGCAGCGGGTTCCCGTAGGTCAGGTACTTCCGGTCAGGATTCGAGTAGTAGCCGCCGCGGTCCACCGCCCACAGCAGGTGCTCCTGCAGCCAGAGACCGCGCCGCTTGTGAGCAGAGATGTGAACGGGTCCGTTTGAACCTCTTTATCGTTCACGCATCATCTGCACACATACACATGGCTCCACCGAAGCCGTCTCATGCAGAGTTTCGGTTGAGTCTGACATTCACCTCTGCCACCAAGTGATGAGACCACCGCTCATAGTATGTCTGCAGGCAAACCAAAGCCACACACGATGAACGCGTTGGTGTCGGCGCTACGCACCTTGAACCTGTAGGTCTTGGCGGCCCCGCTCACCATCCAGTTGTTGTGGACCATGACGCACTCGCTGCACGGGTTGTCTCCGGCGAAGGCGCGATGTCCCTTCTGCTCACAACGAGAAACAGCCGGCTGCATCAAACGCGCCGCACGTACCGTGGGGGACTTCGCGTCTGTGACGCAGGAGGGATGGGGGCTGGACTCGAAAAGCGCTGTCGCGGATGGCTGATCACGTGGGCAGAAAGCATCTACACTTGGTGTTTCTCATGCGGGTCCTCCCAGCCGAGTTTTCTGCGCGAGATTCTGGGGCAACTGCAGAACGACTCGGTCCGTCCGTCGTGGAATCAGCTCTCGGTCCCTCTCCTTGGTCTACTGTGAAATGGGCTCTCACGGTCTTCCCCTGGGTCCCCCTGGCGGACTGGGCCCTCGGGGTTCCTTCCCAGGGAACTGTGAACTGACTCGGTTCGCACCTCGAAGTAATGATTTCCGTGCGGGAAGAGCTTCACGTCGAGGTAGCGCGCCTTGATGCTCTTCGCCTTCATCATGCGCTCCATCGTCCGGTCCAGCGCCATCTGCGGGAACACGTGGGAACGGCGTAGACACGTGGTGGCAGCAGTGTAAACAAGTGACAACAGGACATCGGGGAAAGCGTGACACACGAGCCGATTCGTGACTGCGTCCCTGCACACGGGAGTGCAGACACGCAGGGCGTTGACTTGTCCAGGGACGCACCGCATGATGCACCCTCGTGGTGTCACGCCAAGGTGGAGAACAACTACAGATTCTATTCTGTGAAGAGGTGGGGCAAAGCGGGACACATTTGTGAATGGTGCAATGCAATGCATTCCGCGTCACAGTGTGTGACCAACTCTCGCCTTCAGAAGCCTGACTATCCAAAAGAGGACTGGCTGGGCGCGCACACACATCTCGTGCAGGTGGCTGGGAGCTCCCGTACCTGGTTGGTGGTGGACTTGGACTTCTTGGCCATCTCGAGCGCGCTCCTGTGCATCTCGATACCAGCTTTGGTGGGCCGCACCAGGTAGAAGCCCGTGTTGCCCTCGCGACCGTCGAGCTGAATCTGTCGAGAGAAAACAGAACCAGAGTGAGTCACTTTTGAATTCAAGTGCATATCCCTCACCCAGGGCCCAAACCGATCCTCAGAAGTCGGGGTGACCCCCAATTCACACCACGTGCGCCAGCGCATCACGCACGCCAAGGTCACAGCGCACCAAAATGGGTCTTACCTTTGTCTATGGTTGTGTTCACACTGAAGTGTGTGTGCA